>Ga0316206_1000988_pt1 | contig 29696 bp, 34 predicted proteins | sample 6monthpyrite_MG_FD_204942 | JGI IMG/M metagenome (GOLD analysis project Ga0316206, IMG submission 204942) | Microbial mat bacterial communities from mineral coupon in-situ incubated in ocean water Damariscotta River, Maine, United States -... | ecosystem: Environmental > Aquatic > Marine >... | reverse complement strand
AACTTGCTATGCTTAAAGCTCATTTGGGATCAGCAAAAGGTCTTATCACATTGTCTAGTTCGATTGCGGATAATATTGCAATTATTGCTTCTGTGAGATTATTTGAAAAGGAGCATTTTTTACCTAGGCCATATTATGTTATTGCTGCGGCTGATAGCATGAGTGATGTTGAAAAGTTAAAAAAACTAGGTGCAGATACAGTAGTTTCTCCTACGAAGCTTACAGCTCAAAGAGTAAGTGCCATGGCGGCACGCCCTGATATGGAAAATTTACTCGAAGAGTTTTTGTATAAAAGTGACAATCCTTTAGATATGGAGGAGATTGAAGTTCCTAAATACAGTTGGGCAGTTCTGAAAAAATTAAAAGAGACGCATATAAGACAAATAACAAATACATCTATAGTCGGAATAACAAAAAAAGATGGTAAATTTATTGCTATGCCAAAGGGGGATGTTCTTGTAACAAGCGAGTGTAAACTCCTTGTTATTGGAACTCAAAATTCAATCAATGTAACAAGAGGCTTACTAAGAAGAAGAGAGAAGCCAAAGGAGCTTAAGTTTGTATAATATAATTCAACTCTCTAGCGGAGTATGCGCTAGTGAAGGCTTTTTTGCAGATGGTGTGAGTGCTGGATTAAAATCAAACGGTCTTAATGATATGGCATTTATTTATAGTGAGAATGAGTGTGAAATCGCTTCATCATTCACGACAAATAAAATGACAGCTGCTCCAATTAGACATTTTAGGGCAAAGGGTGACTTTAAAACCAATTTTGTAATCATAAATGCAAAAAATGCCAATGCCATGACAGGTGCTAAAGGTATAGCAGATATTGATGAGATTCTTACTGCTTTTACATCAACACACGCTCAGATAATAAATCCAGTAATGAGTTCAACCGGTGTGATTGGTGTTAGACTTCCAAAAGAAAAAATTATGAATGGCACGAAGCTTTTTAATCTCAATGCTAAAAATCCAAATGCCGCGGCTAAAGCTATTATGACCACGGACAGTTTTTCTAAAGAGATAGCTTTTAAAGTAGAACTTGATGATGGAAGCAGTTTTAACATTGGAGCTATGGCAAAAGGGGCAGGTATGATAAATCCTGCCATGGCAACCATGCTTTGTTTTATTACTACTGATGCTAAGGTGAGTAAGCATGATTTGCAAGAGATTCTAAATGAAGTGATTAAAACTACATTTAATGCCGCAAGTGTAGACGGCGACACTTCTACAAATGACACTGTTATGCTTTTTAGTAATGGTAAAAGTGGGGTATTCGATAAAAAAGTTTTTAAAGATGTCCTTCATAAAATCATGCTCTTTTTAGCTAAAGAGATGGTAAGAGATGGGGAAGGTGCAACTAAGCTCGTGACTTATCGCGTGAGTGGTGCAAAAAATGATGCCGAGGCCCAGAAAGTGGCAAAAGCACTTTCTGATTCTCTTTTAGTGAAGACTGCACTTTATGGTGAAGATCCGAATTGGGGTCGTATCGCTTCAACGGTAGGGGCAAGTGGGGTAGAAGCTTATGAAGAAACTCTCAGTATCTCTTTTGATGAGTTTTGTGTTTACGATAAGGGAGAGCTTTTATTTGATGATGACATGGAACAAAAAGCTGCAAAAGTTATGAAACAAAATCAGTTTACTATTGGGTGTGATTTAGGTATCTCAGATGGAAGTTTTACTTCTTATGGGTGTGACTTAGGTCATGAATATGTGAAAATAAATGCAGATTATCGGTCTTAGTGCCGATTATCTGCATTTGGATACAAAGGTATGGTTAGATTAAAATATCTTTTGCTATTGTAAATTGATTTGCAGTCATAAGATGAATCTTTGGGTGAAGCTCTTTTAAGTCTTCAAACAGTTTTTTGCTAAGTTCAAATCCGACTTTATACTCTTCATCTATTCCTCTTGCATTAGCAGCTCGTAGCGTTTCTATCCAGTTGTTTGGTACATTGATACCGGGCACATGCGCTGAAAGAAATTGCGCTGTTCTTAATTTTGTAATTGGAAATATACCAAAAATCAGTTCAGCCCTTTTTTGATCTGGACAACACTCTTTATTCGCATTTTCCTTCAGTTCTAAAAGTAGTTTTGCGCTTTCTAAGTCATAAACAGGTTGCGTGATAATCCCGATAGCACCATGTTTTATCTTTTTTTGCATTTTCTTTTGAAGTGTTTTTGGATTTTTAGCATAAGAGTTTATTACGGCAAAGGGATAAATTTGTTTAGGTTGCACTGCTAAAGGTTTTCCAGCGTAATCCATGCCAGAGTTGTAGGCTAAGATAATATCCAATAAAAGTGAACTGTCTGCTTCAAAAACACCTTTGGCATGTGGCTGATCGGATATCGTTGCCGGATCGCCGGTGAGCGCTAAAATAGCTCTCACATCTACTTCATTTGCACCCAGAAGATCTGATTGAAGAGCAATTTTATTTCTATCTCTCATACTCATGGTTGCAATTACCGGTTTGTTAAATCTATCTTGCAGCATTTTTGCGGCAAAGAGAGCATTGTACTTGAGTTTTGCTAAAGGATTGTCAGTAGTTGAAAAACCATCTACCAATTTATCAAGCTCTAATTCTTCAATTTTTTCGATTATAGGAGAAAAAACAGGTGAATGACCAGGCGTAGTTTCTAATGTAATGTATGTGCCATTGTTAAGTTTATCTATTAGTTTATCAAACAAAAAAAGTCCTAAGTAGAAGCGGTAGTATAAAGTATATTTTAATTTTGAACTTTACTTTATACTACTACTTGTTATAATTGCGCCATTATAACAAAAGAGAGTAATTTATATGTTGAAATTAGCTGTATTTGATTTTGATTCTACGCTTATGGATGGTGAAACTATCGATTTTTTTGCGCAGGAACTTGGTCTGGGTAAAGAGGTGGCTTATATAACCGAAGAGGCTATGTCTGGCAGAATTGATTTTTTTGAATCGCTACAAAAAAGAGTAGGGCTTTTAAGGGGACTTGATTTTTCTATGGTTGAAAAAATTAGTCATAATCTTCCATACATGCCCGGAGCAAAAGAGACGATTTCAGAGCTTAAGAAAAGAGGGATAACTGTAGTTTGTTTTAGTGGTGGTTTTAGAACAGCCACAACTTACGCGAAAGATATCTTAGGATATGACGCTGATTTTTCGAATGCCTTACATGTTAAGGATGGAAAATTAACAGGCTTAGTTGGCGGTGATATGATGTTTAACTATTCCAAAGGGGATATGCTCATAAGACTCCAAGCACTGCTTGGTGTAAGTGAAGATGAAACCTTAGTCTGTGGAGATGGTGCGAATGATTTAAGCATGTTTGCACATGCAGGGACTAGAGTTGCATTTTGTGCTAGAGAGATTTTAAAAAAAGAAGCAAATATAGTTGTTGAAACTAAAGATTTGACTCAAATATTGGAGAAGATATAAATGTTAGAAAGTAGTGTATGGAAACAATACAACAAAGAAAACACTTTTAGGGAAAAACTTAGTGAACTTTGCAGTATTGATAGTGTAAACCTCATAGTTGACGACAAAGATTTGTATTCAGTTATGAAAGCGAAACTCACAAAAAAAGAGTTAAAGCTTTTTGCCATGGATAGTGCAGGGGTAAGTGATGAAAATATAAAAACAGAGTTTTCTTTAGATAATGATGAACTGGAAAAGGCGAAATTCAAATTGTATAAAAAACTAAAACAAGATAAAACGCGTTTAGCTTTTAGAATATCATCTCAAATGAGTGACCTCTAAATATTTTTTTAACTACTTGTGTTAATCTATAATTTATATAGCGGGTAGTACAATATTATAAATTTATCACGAAATTAAAGGAAAAAAAATGAAAAAAACCACTTCCTTATTATTAGCAGCAATAATCGCAGGTTCAGCATTTACAACTGCTGCTATGGCAGATGTAAAACGAGGGCAAAGATACTATCTTAAAAAACTCAGTGTTTGTAAGAAAGACGGCTTTATAAATGCTTCCGTTTTTGCAGTGAAACATAATCGTGCTGGTTGGGCTAAGCTTAAAGAAGAGGGCAAGCTTGTAGATGATTGGAAGCAACTTTGCCCGAGTGGTGCTAGTAAAATAGAAAAAATGAAAGAAAAAGATGTTACGAACTTATATGATTTTTGCTGGAAATTTGCATCAGACGGTGAAGTTCCTTCTTGTGGTTAATACTTAAGAAGTAAATTCAAGAAAATATTGAATTTACTTCTCATTTAAAAGAATTTTAAATGAAACTCTTCTTGAGAGTTCTTTGTCTTCAACCTCATTTAACATAATCTTTTTTGAATAACTAAAACCACTTCCTCGTAGTATTTTTGCAAGCCAATGTTGTGTATCAGTATTTTGCGTTTTAAATATGTAACTCAGTGTTGAATAGGAACGATTCATTGATAGCTTTGCATTGTTTAGGAATTTATTTGTAAATGTTACACCACCCCATTCGCTAGATGTATGCCCATTTATTGCCAGTGTATTTATATTGTTTCTATTTGCATTTAAAAATGGCATAAGTTTTTTAGAAAAGATATCTAAAAACTTTTCTTGCTCTGGTGTTAATATATATTGCGCTACCTTAAAACATAAAGGTTTGTCTATAAACTCAATAGTCAAATCTTTTTTGATTATAATTTTTTTCGCACTTATTTCATCTTTGAATAGTTTTACCAATTCATTATAAAAATTTACTAGTTTTGTGGACTTTTGAGCCATAGTTGCATCAGGATTTAATTTAACTATCCACATGTTAGATTCTTGTGAATTGTTATTAGTATGTATACCAGCAGCGGCAACTTGTGTATTATTCAAGATTGTTATTGCGTTAAATTCATCAAAATTATCGTCTCCATAATGCTCTTGATTTAATAAAGAAAGATCATGATTTAGCACCATGACCAATGCATCAGTATTATATGAGTCTTTTACGTAACCAACAGCAATAAACTTGCCATCTGAGAATTCCTGTATATCTTTTAGTGCACTTGAATAAGTTGTATCTATATTCTGATCTTGAATAACATTATTCTGTAAATCAAATTTTATCAGTCTAATTTGATTCTTTTGTGCTTCATTTTGTTGACTCAATGATATTAAAAAGTTGCCCTCTCGTAATTTGATTATTTTATAGGGAGTGGTTAGGGTTTCTGATTTGTAATGTTGAAGCCAAATTTTATCTCCATTTTCTGTTGTTCTCATAAGTGTGAAATTTTTGTATTTATCTTGTCTAGTTGTACTTAAAACGACAATTGAACCATCATCAGCCTCAACTGCATCTATTCCTTTATCATCATATTGAGTTCCATATTTTTTACTCCATAATTTTGTTCCATCGCTTGAAAATCTCGTTAAGTAAATATCACTTAAGCCTAAGCCTGTCTCAAACAGATTGTCATGCTTAGATCTTGAAGTTGTGGAAGAACCAACAGATAAAACTCCACCATCTTTTAGTTGAATAAGCTTACTCATCGTGTCATATTTAGTAGTTCCAAATATTTTAGTAAAGACAATGTCTCCAGATGAATCAAGTTTTAATACAACAAGAGAACCATCTAAAGTATATCCTCCAACTAAATAACCATCAGAAGGTGTCTTGAGGATAGTTACAGTCTTATTAATATTTGGTATATTTATTGTTTTATTTAACGTTATGTCGGCAAAATTATTAACTTTTACAAGAGACATTTGCGTACCATAGTTACCAGCTACGCTTTTAAGATAATCAAAAGGATTAGAATATGTAGTAGTAGATGAGCTAGATAAAGTGTTATGATTTGTAGTAATACCGATGGCACTTATATCTCCGTTAAAATCTTGTTTAACATCATATAGAGCATCATTAAACGGTTTATTTATCATAATAGAAAAGTCAGTTGATTTTGCATATAAGGAAGTCAACAATAGGAGAAAAATTAAAATAGAATTCATGTGCATACTTTTTTGGAATATATAGCAAAAAATATTCCTAATATAGTACAAGGGAACTTATTTGGCTTTTTTTAACCCGAATTATGCAGTAGATATTTCTAAACACCTCTTAAGTACAATGATGAGTGAGTTTTTTAATTTCCTACTGTATAATTTGAGTTTAAGTCTAATTTTGAGTATAAAATATATAAGCAACAGATGCACCACAATATAAGGCATCATGTGTTTGAACAAGTGGCGAGTTTTTAAATACAGCATTGTTGATATTAAAATGGGAGATAAATGCCCCATACCACCAAGCATTTTTTTTGTATGTCATTCCTACTCTATTTCTGATGCCGCTAAAGCCTCCTTTTGCATTATATGCAGGCCTTGATGCAGTTGCATATTTGTCTCCTACTTCATAATAATAATTATTGTAATTTTCATCGGTTATCATGATGCCGCTTCGAAATGTCCAGGAAAAATGACTATAATCTAATGAGTACTTTAACTGAGGATTAGAGACTACACCTTGATACTTAAGGTTGGTTAAATCAGTGGATAAAACAGCACGGAGGGGAAATTCAAACTCAAGTTTACTCGCACCTTTTTGAAAAATTCTATATATGAGCTGAAAACCGACTTCACCTGTCAAGTCTAAATCTGGCATACTTTCTCTAACGCCATTTTGTTTACTGTTTGCCGGGAGTGAGCCACTGATACTTAAATCAAGTCTCAATCCATTTATACCAAAAAGTTTTCCGCTTAATCCATCCTCATCAATACGAAAATAATCTCCTCTGTATCGTATGTATGGTAGTGGAAGAGTTAAAATCTGTGTTATTTTAGAACCAATGTAATTTGGATAATACAATGAACCTACGCCAAGACCCAATTCTAATTTATAGTCTTTTGCTAAAAGTGAAGCATACGTAAGTAAAAACAAAGATAAAATTATTTTGAACATTGAGGAATCTCCTTGAATGAAGTATTTTATCTCAATTATATTACAATATAAACTAAGTATGATTCTTTTAAAGTGGTGAGTTTACTTAAAGTAAGTTTATATATTGAGAAGGAAGAGTGTAGCTTTAAAGGTCAAATATATAGTAAGACTGTTATGAAAAGCCCCAATATAGGGGCTAAAAAAATCTATCTAAGATTTTCGGGCAACCTGTTTATATCCCTGTTTTACGGGTTTTGTCACCTATCATTTTATCAACTGTCACCGTATTGTCACCGAACAATGAAAAGTTTTTACCTAAATCAATAGTCTCAGCACCTAGAACACTAGCATATTTGTCTAGTGTTGTTTTTGCCGAAGAGTGACCTAAAAGACCAGCTAATTCATTAACTTACTATTTAACATTAAAGTTGCATAAGTATGTCGTATACAATATAATCTTAACTTTTCCACTTTAGCATCAAAAACACATTGTCTCCAAGTATAATTAAGTTTTCCTACATCATCAATATTGCCAAAGATAAAGATATTATTCGTTTGAATTTTCTTTACTTCATCATATATGAAAGATGAATAATGAACTTTTCTTTGATTTGATGAAACAATACAGTCTTTAAGACTGAATTACTGACCTGTAGAGTTATCTTGTACGTAGCTAAAATCCAAAAAATCACTTTGACTTTTTATCTTTGCTTTTGTCATAGCTAAATCATTGCTAGTTAGCCCGTATATTTTTGAGATGTTCACAATTTTTTTATAATTAGTCAAGGGAGTCTGCGACTTTTCAATCTCTCCGCGTGACCGCGGATGCTCTTTGCGGTGTCCAGACTCAAAATCAATTGTTTTCATTCTTCGTCATCATCTATTGGAATGTAATTAAATGAGCCTTTTAGATAATCTATCATGATATTGTAATCTGTAAGTTCTAACGAGCCAAAGGCATTTAAACCTAATAGTAATCGATGAAATTCATCTAGCTTTCTGTGTACAGTCGTACAGTCAATTTCTGTTTTTTTAATATTGTTTTGTGTATCATTCATTGTTTCTTTCCTTATCGGCTTGAAACAGCATAAGGAGTTTTAATCTTGCAGGATGGACTCTCTATGTGTTCTTAATGTTTAAGACTTCAAATAAAACCACTATTAGTGCAAATAGCATGTGTTCATACTCTATCATCTAACTATTTTTTAAGACATGTAAAAACTTACTGGCGATTTAGAAATGAAACTACAGTTAACATTTACTTCCTTTCCTATTTGAGCCTCATAATCTTTGACTTGTACGTCAGGAATACTGATTTCTTGTATATCATTTCTTACAGAGCCATTAGACAGCGCTGATTCTACCAAAAGTGACAGTTTATGTTTACCTGAGGTTATTTCTCCATTAGTCTTGTCATGAAAGTCAGGAGCTTTATATAATGACAATAATTTTCCTTTGATTGAAATTTTCATGATTTGACTCCTAAAATATTTTTCAAAACATGATATCTATCTATTAATGTTATAAGGAAATCATAGTTATGTTCAATTATTCCAGATTTTATAGAAAAACCACCTATATTAAAACCATGATTAGGGTTATCAGTTTCAGAAGCATCAGTAATATCATCAGAAACTTTTTTAAACTCTTGATACAGTTCATAACTGTTATTACTTACAGAACCATTCAATACATCATTTAAAATAGATGATATTAAATTATTCATAGAAATCTTGTTTTCTTCCGCAATTACTTGCAACTTTTGTTTTATATACGCAGGAACTTTTAAACTAATAGCCTCTTTTTCCTGTTCTTGTATTTTTGCCTGTTCTATCGCTTCGTCTAAGCTCATAATTTCTCCTTGAAATTAAATTTTAATTTTGATTTCAAATCCATATAGAAATTATAGTTATTTAAAATAAGAATGTCAAATGAAATTACTTTATAATTCATAATATAAATTATTTATGAAGAGTGTATTTTGAAATGTTATAGATTTTGAACTAACGCCTCGATAATGTTGTAAAATATTACAACTTCTAAACTCGTTGTTATCCCTATCGTTCGTTCCTCTCTATCACGGGACTTTAATTTTAGGTTTTGTATATAGAAGACAAATGTGTAACAATTAGTTACATTTTATATAAAAGATTAAATTTTTTTATTTTTTTATTAAATCACTAATTCATCTAATAATTATGCTTTATGATAATATAATAAAAAGTTACAAACAAACAATAAATTCTCTAAAATAAAGGATGGGATAATAAATATGAAATTTTATGAGCTATGGTATGAATTTAATAAATCACATAACGCCAAAGAAAGTTTTGAAATATATAGTGAAAATTATAACGAATGTGTAAAGAATCAATTAGAAGTCATTTCTTGTGATAAAAACTTACCTTTAAATATGCCGATTTTTAAAGAAATTCTGGGCATAAATGGCATAAAAACTATTTTTGAATATCCGAATTTATCTTTTTTCAGTCCTTCAATAGTAAAAGGAATGTCAAAAGGAGAAAGAGCACCATTAGCTATTGACTATTCAATTAGTTTTGAAGTTAATACAGCAAGTGAATTATATAAGTATTTTAACAACAAAAAAACTGTAGATGGTTTTGTTGATACATTGCATCTTTTTATAGATAGAAACTATAATCTCGACCCTATGTTTTATATGATAGAAAATATTGCTAAAGGTGAAGAAACTACCGACTTTTATAAGAATATGATTTGTATAAAAAAACTTATGACTTGTGATATAGAACATTACGAAAAATCAGAAAAAGAAATAAAATCTATTTTTAGTGATGAAGAAGTAGAAGTACTTGTTACAAAAGATATAGAAAGTTTAAAGAATAGATTCAAATCAATAATTGAAGAGGCACAAAAACAACATTTGATAATGAAAATCATTTTGCTAGTAATATATCTTGGAAATTTAAAATACAAAGAGGAAAAATTATTTTTTAAGTATATGATAAAGTTTATGGCTGAAAGGTTAAAATCTATTATGCTAAGAGAATTTATTATTGCTGTTAATTATTTTAATTTTGAAAAAGAAAAAAATAAAATATTTAAAAATACTGATGAAAAAAAGAAGTATGAAATATTTAATAAGCTTAATGTAAAAGAAGATGCAGTCTTCTTTAAAAATCTTGATAACATAGCTTGGGATTTTACGCTTGTAAGACAATTGGAAATGTTTTTTTCTTCAAAGCCCAATCCTAAAGCAGATTTTTTTGTGCCTTTTTTATTTACTTATGATAAAGGATTACAAGAAGTCATGAAAATGTTCTATTGTAAAGATTTTTTAATATTTCATAAAGATAAAAGAACTATTCCAATTCCTAATAATAATATAGATACCTCTAAATTAGAGGAATATGATACACAAGAATATTTTACAGAACAAGCTCATATAAATAGAATAAATAATGAATACGTAGATTATGAAACAATTTTTGAAGAACTAAAATTAGAGCTTATTAACAAAAATAGTAAAAGATTTAAATAGTTTTAAAATGATTAATGATGAAGAAGTGAATATGCTCATATCAATATTTGTACTTTAAAAAATAGAAGTGGAATTGAGAAAAAATTGATATAATAAATAAAGTATAAAGTTATATTAACTTAATAAATAGAGACAAAGAGTATAAATTTTTTGTACCTATTATTTTCATTTAAATTTCAATACTTTTAGGAATATGTTGTTTATAGATTTAGCTATGTTTCGTAATTTAGGTATTTATATTGAAAAATTTATATTTAACTTTCAATAAAACTTAATCTTTAGCTAACGACTGTCTTGAGGAATAATTGTGCCCGCAGGGTCAACTATTTTCTTCCAATGTTTTGTTAGATGTTGCCTCTTTAGTCATATACTCTGATATTTCTCGTTCAATACGCTTAAATTCATTAATTGGTACTTTATGAATAGCAGAAGGCACAGAGTCATCTGAATTTTCAACATGTATATCAATAATACTTATTTCATCAGAATTTGCCATTTGTAACTGAATTGATGTTTTTTCTACAATCCAAACGCATACATTGTCTAAATTAACATTAAATCCATCTGCTATATATAATCCTCTTTTCATTTTTCTCATTCCTTTTCATTTTCTGTCTCACCTAACTATTTGTGAAATCTCATTATAGTAAACTCAAACTTAATATAAAGAAACATATAAAAGGTTCCATTAAATATGAATAATATGAGTGATTGAAAAAATTTTCATTGTATTTTGTAGTCTAAAAAAGAGAGGGGAATTGGGAAGAAAAAGTGTAACCGTATTGTCACCGTAAAACAGCTATATTCATAGTAAAGCTGTTACAAAAAGCCCATAAAGCCCCAATATAGGGGCTAAAAAAATCTATCTAAGATTCTCAAATGGTGCAGTTACAACTTGCTTACGAGTTACTGTATAAGGAACTAATGCAGCGGCACGAGCTCTTTTTATAACTATCGTAATCATGTCTTGGTGACGCTTACAGTTACCTGTTAAACGACGAGGCATAATTTTATATCTTTCAGAAAGTGAGAAACGTAATGCTCCTACTTCTTTATAATCCATGAAATCAACTTTTGATTCACAATACTTACAAAATCTTTTTTTGTATTTTCTTTTTTCTGACATGTTATTACCTTTTATTGTCTATTTCTAAAACGGAATTTCATCTTCATCGATGTCAATTACAGGAATATTGTTACTGCTAGGCATCTCACGACTCTGTGTTTTAGCTTGGTTGTTATAACTTGGCTGCTTGTAACTTTCTTGTTTAGCAGCAGGTTCATAACTTTGTTCTTCTTGCTGGGGCTGTTGATAGCTCTGTTGGTTTCCTTGTTGTGGAGTATAGTTACTACCACCACCCTGGTTTGTGCTATCCATTGGAGAGTTTGACTGAGCATTATAAGTACTGCCGCTATTGTCTCCTTTAGAGTCTAGCATTTGCATTGTTTCAGCAATTACAGAGTGCTTTGAACGTTTTTGTCCATTTTGGTCAACCCATTGTTCAAAATTTAATCTTCCTTCTACTAGGATTTTACTGCCCTTACGAAGGTATTGATTGGCAACTTCTGCACTTCTTCCAAAGAAGGTTACATCAACAAACATCACCTCTTCTCTTTTTTCACCATTTACTGTGAACTTACGGCTAGTAGCTATAGCAGTCTTCGCTATGCCCATACCAGCCTGAGAATATCTAAGTTCGATGTCACGTGTTAAGTTACCAACCAAAATTATTTTATTAAACATGAGTTTTCCTTAATAGTTTAAACTAGAGCTTATTACTCTGTTACTTCAGCAGGAGCTTCTTCTGCAGCTTTAACTTCAACAGGAGCTTCAGCTTCAACAGGAGCTTCAGCTTCAACAGCTGATGTAGAATCTTTTGCTAATGCCCCTTTTTGAGCTTTTTCTACCATCTTGTTCCATGCAGCTATTTCACGATTTGAATCGTATTTAATAGTTACAAAACGAAGAAGTTCTTCGTTGATACGAAAACGTCTTTCAATTTCAGAAATTGCAGCTGGAGCAATTGTGTAATAGACAACATGGTAATAACCACGCTCATTTTTATTGATAGGATAAGCTAATTTTCTCATTCCCATTGCGCTTGATGCAGCGATTTCGCCACCATTTGAAGTGATAACTTCTTCAATGGCTGTGATGCCGCTTTGAATTTCTTCTGCTGTTAGTGTTGGTTTTACGATTACTAGGTTTTCGTAATGTCTCATAGAGTATAATCTCCTTTTGGTATTTGCCTAAAATAGGCGGTGTTTCCCTTTCGGATATTTAAATATATCATTCTCTATAAATGATACAAAGAGAAAGGAACTCGGAATTATATATAAATCATACTTAAACACTAATTATAAGTAATCCTATATTTTTTATGGGTATACTAATGAGTAAAAAATGTCAAAAGGAGTAAGGAATGGATGCTACAAGCAAAGGTGTCGAAGCTCTACGAAGTGAAATTAGAGAAGAAATCCGCACTATTTTTAAAATGAATATGAAATTTGAGAGTTGGAATGTTCCAGAAGTAAATGATTACGAAGCTTCCCGAGAGATAATTGATGTTATGCAAAAAGCTGTAGATGAATTAAAAATAGAGATTAAAAACGGGGATTATGATAATTATTGAACTAAAAGAAGAACATTCATAGTTTCATGTCAATCGGGTAAAATAATAAACACTAGAGTATCCCTAAAATCTAATGACGGTAATTCAGTAAGGTTTATTTCCTAAATGTTAAATCCAAATTAAGCACAAGAAAAATGAAGATTAAGTCTGCTGCGCTTGCTTATGAAATAAATTTCCCCTACAAACCGCTCAATGGTCAGTTACAGTTTTAAACTGCTTCTGAATTTTCCAGGCGGTATTTTTTCTAATTTTTTAAAGGCTCTGCCAAAAGATGCCTCAGACTCATAACCGACAGAATGTGAGATCTCCAGTATAGACAGTTCGGTACTGGACAATAGTTGCTTGGAGAGATCTATTCGCCAGTTGGTTAAATATTGTATAGGAGATATGCCCACTAACTTGGTAAATTTATTTAACAGTTTTGTTCTTGACATGGCAGTTTCTTTGGCCAAACGTTCTATAGTTAGTTTCTCTTGAGGTCTCTTATGAATAATGGATAAGACTTCTGCAACCTCAGTGTCGAGAGTGCCTAGCAACCATCCTGTGCACCCATCTTTAGAGGTGTCAAGCCAATACCTTACTATCAATATAAGCAAAATGTCCAGCATACGTGCTATAACAAGGTCTCCTCCAATGAGATTAGCAGAATCTTCCCTTCTTAACATTTGTATAGTATGGTCCAGTTCGGGAAAATTTTTGATTTGTTCGTTACTTAAATGGATATAGTTTGGTAGCAATGAAAAGAAAGGAAGGGACATATTAGACTTCAGTTCATAAGAACCGCATAACATTTGTGTTGTCTCTTTTGTGTTGATATTAACGAGCTTGTGTACACGTGCAATCTCTTCAATATAATTATTTCCTTGAACCTCTTTAGCGCTTAGTATGCGATAATGATTTACTTTTGGTATAAACAAAAGATCTCCTTTATGCAATGCGATACCTTTAGAAGTTTGGTTTTCAAAAAACAAACAAGACCCTTGTTTGATGATATGAAAAAACGCCTTCTTTTTTGGTGTGAATTGTAAACCCCAAGGTGCGGCTAGTTTAGGACGGCAAATAACGCGCGAGCCTAGATCTCCAAGCTTTAAAATATCTGCAAGAATATCTTTTATATCTTTTTGTTTCATTTTCTCATCCTAGCTCTATAATTGAAATTATGTACTTTCTGCATAGTTTTAAGTACTATATGTTGCAGTAAATATCAAGAATAGATGATACCATACGTTGAATTAAAATTACATCTAAGGAAGAAACATGAGATTAAATGGAAAAGTTGCCGTAATAACAGGTGGAAACAGTGGTATTGGTTTTGGTATAGCTCAGGAGTTTGAAAAAGAAGGTGCACGAGGAAGTATTCATGGCAGAAATGAAAAAAAGCTTGAGCTTTCGCAACAATATCTGGGAGATAATTTCATAGCAATAAAGGGTGACATTACCGATTTAAGCGACATTGATGCTATGTTTAAAACAACCTTTGAGAAGTTTGGGAAGATAGATACTCTTGTGGTAAATGCAGGTGGCGGTGTCGGGAATGATACATTGATGCCTCTGGCTGAAATAACAGAAGAATCCTACGACAAAATGACAGATCTAAATCTCAAAAGTGCATATTTCACCGTTCAAAAATCTTTACCTTTTTTAAACGATGGGGCATCGATAATTTTTATAACCTCAGTGGCTTCGCAAATGGGTGCACCCGGTTTTTCTGTGTATTGTGCTGCAAAAGCTGCTGTAGGGTCTCTTGTTCGTACTTTTTCAGCGGAATTGGTGTCAAGAAGTATTCGTGTCAACGCAATTAGTCCGGGTATCATAGATACACCTGTTTTTTCTGCTATTGGTATTCCAGATGAGCAAATTCCAGATGTTCAATCTATGTTTATTGGGAAAACTCCCTTAGGCAGAATGGGAAAAGCATCAGAAATTGGAACCGTCGCGACATTTCTTGCCTCAGATGAGGCATCGTTTATCGTAGGCGAGGAAATCAATGTTGACGGTGGCGTCTTGGGTATAAAGCAGTAAGTTAGGATACTTGTTTAGTTACTCACTGATGTTACGCACTATTAATGAGCTAAGCCCATTATAGTGGCAGGGACAGATTGTCCCTACAACCCCCTAAAGCTACATAAAACAAGTTTTATGAGATTTGCAGAGATTCAAACGTACTTTTTTACTAAAGTGCGTAAGCTCAGTTACTTATAAAAGAAATTATACGAGGAAAAGATATGAATAGAGTTGTAAAGTTTGACAACTACGGTGGGCCTGAGGTTTTGCATATTATTAGTGAAGATAAGCCGGACACTCCTTTGTACGGTGAAGTTTTAGTAAAGATGTCGGCATATGCACTTAACAGAGCAAATGTTCTCTTTAGAGAGGGAAACTATCTTTATGAAGCTGAATTCCCCTCACGAATCGGCGCAGAAGCTGTAGGTGTCGTTGAAAAAATCGGAGCAGGAGTTAGCACGGTTAAGGTGGGAGATAGAGTGAGCTTAATTGCCCCACAAAATGAAAGTCTTAGCGGTTACTTTGCCGATTATAATCTTGTACACGAAAATAAACTTCTACCTGTGGCTGATTCACTGAGTGATTTAGAAGCAAGTACATGTTGGGTACCATTTTTGACACTGTATAAAATCTTTGTTGAATCAGATTATATAAAAGAAGAAAGCTGGATTATCTTGCCCGCTGCCAGTAGCAGTGTTGCTTTAGCAGCTAATCAACTGGTACACTATTTAGGAGCCAAGACGATAGGATTGAGCAGATCACCACAAAAGTATGAGACCCTTAAAAGCCTTGGATATGATGAGGTTATTATTACTCAAGAAGGCGATGTTGAAGAACGAATAAAAAAAATTACGGGTGGTGGGGCAGACTTTGCCTTTGACTCTGTAGGAGGAGAAAATCTGGTAATACTGATTAATTCTCTTAAAAAGGGCTCATCATTGTGCGTTTACGGTCTTTTATCTGGAAGTACAACTGAACTTCCAATTTTCCCCATGATGGCTTCAGAGGTTAACCTTAGTTGTTACAGCGTGTATGAATTATTTACTGATCCAGATTGTTTCAAACAAGCTATTGAATATTTTCTTCCACTTTTTAAGCAAAGAATATTAGTTCCTGTACATGACCAGCACGTTTTTGATTTTTCAGATATTGTAGATGCTTTTAAATATTTGGAGTCCAATGTACAAACTGGAAAAGTTATCATAAAGGCAGAACTTTAAAAAAGCAAAGTAATAAACTAAAATTATGCAGTAGAAAATTAAAAAAGAGATTAAAGTGGCAAAGGTATCTGCGTAGCAGATGAAGCGTTAGATTCTCTCATCAAACTACTGACAGTGACTGCGCTTGCAACGGGGATAAATTCCCACTTAGATATAACAACTCAAAATATATATAAAATATACTTTCAGAGATGCGAAGGTTCTTTTGAACCTTCATTAAAAAGAACTTTTACGTTACTTAAGTCCTAATTCCTCTAAAATTGGTTTGACTCCTTTAGCAATTTTCATTAATTCTGAGTAAAATAAACCCTCGGCTTTATCTTCTATAATCCACTCATTGATATGTTTCATAGTTTCGGATTTTTCACTTTGAGTCATAGTGTCTGACCCTTTTATAGCATTTTTGATTTTTTCCATATGCTCGTGATGTTTATGCGTACTCATTTCATAATCCTTTTTTTAGTTATATAATTATACCAAATAACTTCTTCATACTTCTAAATAAAAAGTTGTCATTTTGAAATGAAATGGAATTATTGTTGCTACTTTTAGCTATAGTTTTAAACAAAAAATAAAAATAACGTAATTTTAGGCATAAATGTTTGGAGTGTTAATGGCAAAAAGAAAAAAAAGTAATGTAAAAAATAAGTCAAAAAGATTAAAATATATAGCTTGGACTTTAGCAGTTATTGCATTTATATTAAGTTCATTGGTTGTTGGTTATTATTTCACTTATTATGATACCAAAGAAAGTGTGACAAAGAAAGTGAGTCCTGCACATAAAAAAAAGCTTACAGGACTTGAGCGATTAGAAGAAGCAGGTAAAAAAACTGAAATCCAGAGTGTAAATCATAGGCTAAAAGAAGTTCTAAGAAAAGAGCTAGAGAAAAAAGAGGTAAAGAAAAAAGAAGTATTAAGAAATATTCCTGAGTATCAAGTTAGTGCTGCACATGAGTATGATGATCCAACTCTTGATTTACCACCGGTAAGAGCAATCAAAAAAGTTGTCACTAAACCAAAGTTGGCAATTATTATTGATGACATGTCTTTACAATCTCAGGTTGATAAGATTAAAAGTTTGGGTATCCCATTGACTATGTCTTTTATGCCGCCAAGGGCTGCTCGTCCTGATTCCGCTCATCTAGCAAGTGCAGAAAACTTTTATATGGTTCATTTACCTCTTGAAGCACTTCATTTTACAAAAGAGGAACCTAATACTCTTCATGTAGGTGATTCACAGCAAAAAATATCCAATAGAATAAAAGAGATTAAAAGACTTTTTCCAAAAGTTAGATATATAAATAATCATACAGGAAGTAAGTTTACATCGAATGAATTGGCTATGAATCATCTCATCTTCGCCCTTAAAAATAATAATATACAATTTGTAGATAGTAGAACAACGGCTAAAACGGAAGTTCCAAGAGTGATGAAAAATTTTGGATTACAATATATCAGCAGAGATGTTTTTTTAGATCATAAAATGGATAAACCGTATATTTTAGGACAAATTAAAGAAGCTATAAGAATAGCAAAAATTCACGGAACAGCAATTGCGATAGGTCATCCGCATGCCAATACCATATTAGCACTCAGCGAATCAAAAGAACTTTTAAAACAAGTGGATTTAGTTTACATTAACAGATTGTATTAGATGCCATTAGTTCAAGATTTTATCCTTGCGTTGACCCAAATGAAGAGTTATCCAAAGGAAATTTATTATGATGGAAATCTTGAACTTTTAAAATCAACTAAAATTTCTATAGTGGGAAGCAGGCGACCTAGTAAATACTCAAAAGAATTAACGTATAAACTCTCTTCGAGTCTAAGCAAACATAATGTTTGTGTAGTAAGTGGAGGTGCTATGGGGATAGATGCTATAGCCCACATGGGTGCAGGCAGTTCCAATACTATTTCGGTATTGCCATGTGGAATTGATATAAAATATCCGGCAGTAAATAAGAATCTGCTTACTGATATACAAAAGAACGGTTTGCTGCTAAGTCAGTTTAGTGAAGGTTTTCGTGCAACACCATGGAGTTTTGTACTTAGAAATGAACTTGTTGTAGCACTTGGAGATGTTCTGATTGTGGCTGAGGCAGAACTTGGAAGCGGAAGTATGAGAAGCATAGAATTTGCTTTAGAAATGGGTAAAGAAATTTTTGTACTTCCTCAAAGAGTAGGTGAAAGTGGTGCTACAAATGAACTTCTGAAGAATTACAAAGCAAAAGCTATATACGATATAGAAGAGTTTGTATCTAATTTTAGTGATAATGATTTACATGTAACAAGTGATGAATTTTTATCATATTGTGATACAAACCCAACCTACGAGGATGCTTTGAGTAAGTATAAAGACAGAATTTTTGAAGCTGAATTAAGTGGTGAAATTACAATACGAAACGGTAAAGTCTTTTTAGTTTAAATAATCAACATTGCATCGCCATACGAGTAAAATCTATATTTATTCTCAATCGCTTTTTTATATAACTCCTGTGCTTTGTCTACTCCGGTAAATGATGCCACAAGCATCAAGAGGGTTGATTTTGGCAGGTGAAAGTTTGTCAGTAAATGGTTCACTCTTAAAGGCTTATTATTTGGATGTAAAAAGAGATTGGCTTCCCCTTTTTGCTTGTCTTTGTGTCTTACATAGAATTCAATGGTTCTAGTGGAGGTAGTTCCAACACTAAGAATTGCTTGTTTAGAATCCAATATTTTTTTTGCTTCATCTGAGATGTCATAATACTCGGAATGCATAGGATGCTCGGTTATAATCTCAGTTTCAACAGGCTTAAACGTTCCACTTCCAACATGTAATGTTATGTAAGCATGTGGAAATTGTTCACAAATTCTTTCATGTTGTTGGGGTGTAAAATGAAGTGAAGCTGTTGGCGCTGCAACTGCTCCCTCTTCTTTTGCAAATACGCTTTGGTACTCACTTTCATCTTCTGTATTATCATCTCTTTGTATGTAAGGGGGAAGAGGAACATGTCCGATTCTGTCTATGATAGGCAAAATATCTTCAAACCTTAGTTTTTCATTATTTTTAAAAAAGTTTACAACTCTGCTTCCATCTTCATGTAACTCTTTTATAAGCGCTGTTAAATTTTCATCGAAAAATAGTTCGTTCTCTACTTTTACTTTTCCCCTGACGTATACATTTACATCATAAGCATTGAGAGCCCGATTTATAAGAAGTTCAATTTTACCACCGCTTGATTTCTTACCATAGAGTCTGGCTTTGATAACTTTTGTATCATTAAAAATTAGGGCACAATTTTTAGGAATAAATTTTTCTAAATCATAAAACTTTGCATGTGTGATTTTATTTGTTTCACTGTCGTAAACTAAAAGTTTTGCATGGTCTCTTGGTGAAGTAGGATGTACTGCTATAAGTTCTTGGGGAAGTGTAAAGTTGTAGCTGGCAGTGAGTAACTCTGAATTACTCACTGGTTTTTTCCACAGTAGCTAATAATTTCATTTTAATTACTCAGTTTTTTTGCTACTGGAATCTTGAGCTTTTACCATCACTTCTTCGTTCTCGTTCTCTGATTCTTCATTCTCTGAGTCTACTTCCTCAAGGGGTGCAGCAGGGTTTACTGCTTTTACAATTAGTATTGAAACACCATAAAGAATTACGAGAGGTCCTGCCATAAGAAGTTGCGTAAGAACATCTGGGGGCGTTAACAATGCGGCAACTATAAAGATGATTACAATTGCGTATTTAAAAAAGTCGGTCATTTGTCTATCGTCGACCATGCCAAGTAAAGCAAGAAAGTAAGCAAATACCGGTAACTCAAAAGCAATGCCAAAACCAAACATGATTTTTGTAAAAAATCCTACATAGTCTTCAATATTTATAAGCGGCGTAAATTTAAAACTACCAAAGGTAATGAGAAAATCAAATCCAAAGGGGGTGACCACATAGTAGGCAAATAAAACGCCAATTATGAACATAACTGTTCCACCGACGATGAATGGTACAATCATCTTTTTTTCATTTGCATACAGACCTGGAGCGATAAACATCCAAATTTGAGAAAGAAGTATAGGCAAAGAGGCAACTATTGCTGCAAAGAATGCAACTTTAAGAGCAACAAAAAATGCTCCTCCAACTTGACTTGTTGTAATCATACCGTTTGCCGCGTTAACCGAAACTTTTCCAACTTCAATAAGTGCATTATTGAGTGGCTCGACCATCCATTCTAACAGTGGCTCATGAAAGTAAAACATCACAAAGAACATTACGATAAGGCTAGCTGCTGAGATAGCCAATCGTTTTCTAAGCTCAACTAGGTGCGGTTTTAACTCATCAAACATCATTATTCTCTAGTTTAGATTTTTTTTCAAAAGTCACCTTTTCAGGTTCTGTTTTTTTCTTTACTACGGGAGCGTCATCAATCTTTATATCATCATTTAGATCTGTAAGCTGCGCACCTATTTCTGAAACACCGGTAGAATTTTTCAATTCGTTACTAGCACTTAAAAGTTCTTTTTTATAAGATAACACTTCATTCTTAATGTCAGATACATGCATCTCTTCTTCTATGGAGTCTTTTACAGTCCCAATAGTTTGTTTAACATTTCTAAAAAATTTAGCAACATCTACCATAGCACTAGGAAGTTTATCCGGACCTAGGAATAAGATAGCGATAACAGCAATAAGTAGTATTTCGGTAAAGCCTAAACCAAACATAAAAAGCCTCGTATATTTTAATTGAAGGATTTTAGCTAAAGTATCCTTAATATGATAAAAATAGTGTAAGTTCGTCAGCTAAAAGATAGTCAGTATTGTAAAAAACACCAGTTTTGAAGTCAAGTTTTTTCTCCCCAACAAGTATCTTGGCTCTTTTTATTTCAGAAGTATTTAAAATATTTTCATGAACTCCAATACAGGATCTAAAACCCAAAAATATCTGTTCTATTTTTATATCATCAAGGCTTAATCTTTCACTTTTAATATTTAAAGGATTTTTGATGTACTCCTCAAGTAAGGTAGTTGGATAAAATCTTTGTGAGCCAAGTTTACCGACAGCTCCGCTTCCTGCACCGATATAGTCTTTATATTTCCAATAGCCAAGATTGTGAGTACTTTTATATGTTCCAAAATTACTTATTTCGTATTGCTCAAATCCATTTGATTTTATTTTCTCAAAAAGCCAAGAAGTTATTTTTAAAGATTCTTTTGACATGTGTGGCTTGTTTTGAAATGGTGTACCCTCTTCAATGGTTAAGGCATAGGCACTTAAATGGTTGATTGGAAGTGAAAAAGCTGTTTTAATATCATGACTAAGTAGCTCTTTAGTATCATTTAAAGTAGCATAAATAAGGTCAAGTGAAATGTTTTTAAAGCCTACTGCACTTGCATGATTAACAGCATTTATTGCATCCTGAATACTATGAGCTCTATTTAAAACTTTTAGTTTTTCTGCATTAAAACTTTGTACCCCAAAACTTATTCGGTTCACACCTAAGGCGTACATGCCAAGAAGCCACTCTTTTGTTGCACTGTTTGGATTTGCCTCGCTTGTGACTTCAACTCTGTCTGCAAAGTAAGGTTTTATAAGTTTGAAAATTGGTTCATATAGTTTTGGAGCTACTGTCGAAGGGGTTCCTCCACCAATAAAAACTGTTTCTATACTTTTGTTATTTGCTTGAAATCTTCGAAGCTCATATTCTAACTGAGTATAGAGTGCTTGCATGTACTGTTCTTTGAGATGAAATTTATCCACGTAAGAGTTAAAAGCACAATAAGAACATTTGGAATCACAAAATGGGATATGAATATATAATAGCATTAAATATTATATCTTTTTTATATTGTTATATTCTTTTAATTGCTATTTTTGTATAATCCCCTTCATAATAATATAGGTGAATTAATGAGCAAAACAAATTTATATCGTCCAAACGTTGCGATGATAATCGTGTCAAATAATTATCCCATGAAAAAAGAGATTTTTATAGCACAAAGAAATGATTTAACTGATATTTGGCAGTTTCCTCAGGGTGGTATAGATGAAGGAGAAGGAGTTCATGAAGCTATGTTTCGTGAACTTAAAGAGGAAATCGGTACTGATAAAGCAAAGATTATTGCAGAGTATCCACATTGGATTTCTTATGATTTTCCTAAACAAATAGCTAAAAAGATGAAGCCTTATAACGGTCAAATGCAGAGATATTTTTTAGTGAAATTGAAAAAAAGTGCAAAAATTAAGTTAGATACGAAACATCCTGAATTTATAGACTATAAATTTGTTAGTATGGAAGAACTTTTAGGACAAACAGCACATTTTAAAAAAGATGTATACAAAAAAGTGATAAATTATTTTAAAAAAGAGGGACTTTTATAAATGTTAATAGTTCAAAAATTTGGCGGAACAAGCGTTGGTGATTTAGAACGTATCGCAAATGTTGCAGCCCGTGTCAGTGCAACTAAAATGGCCGGGAATGATGTTGTTGTCGTAGTTTCTGCTATGAGCGGAGAAACAAATAAGTTGGTTGCATATGCAGAACACTTCTCAAGTACACCGGCAAGAGCTGAAATGGATATGCTTTTAAGCTCAGGAGAAAGAGTTACAGCTTCGCTTCTTGCAATTGCATTAAATGAAATGGGACATAGCGCAGTGTCTATGACTGGCAGACGTGCAGGGATAGTTACAGACAATCTTCATACTAAGGCTAGAATACAAGAGATAAATCCTTTAGCTATGCAAGAGGCTATAAAAGAAGGCAAAATAATTGTTGTCGCCGGCTTTCAAGGTGTGACTGAGGACGGAAATGTTACAACCTTGGGTCGCGGTGGAAGTGATTTATCAGCGGTTGCAATTGCTGGGGCACTCAAAGCTGATTTATGCGAGATATACACAGATGTTAGCGGTATATTTACAACAGATCCGCGCATAGAGCCAAAGGCTAGGAAATTAAATAAAATTTCTTATGAAGAAATGTTGGAACTAGCTTCACTTGGTGCAAAAGTTTTGCAAAATCGTTCAGTAGAGTTGGCAAAAAAGTTGAATGTAAATTTAGTAACAAGAACTAGTTTCTCAAATGAAGAGGGAACACTCATTACAAAGGAAGAAAATATTATGGAAAAACCATTAGTAAGTGGCATTGCATTAGATAGAAATCAAGCTCGAGTATCGCTGATGGGCGTAGCAGATAGACCGGGAATAGCTTCTGACATTTTTACAAAACTAGCGAACTCCGGCGTAAATATTGATATGATTATCCAAAATACAGCTCATGACGGCGCTGCAAATATAGACTTTACAGTTCCCGTTAGTGATTTGAGTGATGCTAAGTTGGTTGTAGACACTTTTATACAAAATGATGAAATCAAGGACAGTTCATATAATGAATCTATCTGTAAAGTTTCCATTGTCGGTGTCGGTATGAAATCACATACGGGTGTTGCTGCAAAAGCCTTTTCAACTATGGCTAAGGAAAATATCAATATTAACATGATCTCTACATCAGAGATAAAAGTTTCTATGGTGATAGATGAAAAGTATGCAGAGTTAGCTGTTAGAAGTTTACATAATGCTTACGAATTAGATAAATAATGCGTGATAATATTCTTGACAATAGCGCAGCTTTAGTGATTGATTTGTATATTTATTTCGCTGAGATTGGACAAGAAGCATGAGAGATTTTGCACAGTGGAGTTTAGATGCTATAAGAGAAGAGGGTGGAAGTCTTAGTTGGTTGGAGGAGCAGAGATTTGACTGGACAACAACTACGGCTCATGCCTTAGAACAAATTTTAAACGGTAAAACTGTTATTCTTATAACTGATTATAAAAGAAAATGGTTGGAGACTTACATCTTAACATCAATAAATACTTCTACATTAGATAGACCATTATTGCCAATAGTAAGTGTATATAGTCTTTTTCAGCACTATAACAGTATTAATGGAGGGGAGATGATTGACATAGTTGATGATATGATCTCAATCTCTTATAAAGAAGATTATTTCTTTTGGTATATTGGTAAGGGAAATGATAAGGGTGCGGATATAGCAAAAAGAAGAGATGATAGTTATTTTTGGATTTTTGATGAAGAATTTCAAAATTCTTTTATACTCAAGTCTTATGACACTATGTTGGATATAAAACTTCTACAGCTATTTAAACTTTTTGATGCCTCTTTAAATGCTACCATGTTTGGAGAGGTTGATGTCGGTTCATGACTCTAGAAAGTCTCACATACTTATCTCAACGGAGATAGAGAGAGAATTTGAACGATTAGAGAGGGAGCTAAAACCAAACCGTGTTGTTGGATTTATAAGAGAAAAATTTCTCATTGAAGATGCCAAGGCGGTTATAGCAGAAGCATATATAAGTGAATCTCAAACTAAGTATATTGTTTTGGGAGCGGAAGAATTTAATTCTGTTTCTCAAAATTCGCTTTTAAAAGTTTTGGAAGAACCACCGAAAAATATAGAGTTTATCATTGTCTCACCAACAAAATCAAATCTTTTACCTACTGTACGCTCTCGGCTGCCTATACATAAAGGTGAATCTTCACGTGAAGCAGTTTCTTTGGATATTAATTTGGCAAAAGTAGACTATGCACAGATTTTTACATTTTTAAAAGAACATGCAAGGGTAAAAAAGAATGAAGCAAAAGCGCTAGTTGAAGCAATTTATTATAGAGCGACTGTTGTGGACATGCTTATACTGTCACCTTCGCAGCTAGAGAATTTTGATATGGCATACAGACTTTTAGAGTTAAACTCAAGACCGCAGAGTGTTCTTACTTTAATTATCATGAGTTTTGCTAGAGGAAGGTAATAGTGCAGGTCGAAAAATTATCTTCATCGGTTGATGCTAAAAAAATTCTTACTTCTTTGGGCGTAGATAGTGGCGGAATAAATATACTTGCTTCTAAAATGAAGCATCACATTATTTATATAAAAGATTTACATGTCGGCGGGGCAAACATCCTAAAGCAAGATGCTCTTTCTATCGGTGCAGATTTAGCTGTACCCAGAGGGACTGTAACAGCTAAGACTCCACATGTAGATTGCATCCTGATTGCAACTGGAAAACAATTAGAGATACTTAGTAAAAAAGAATTGGCTCAGCCTTTTGGACTGAAAGAATTAGCAAAAAAATTAAAAAAATTCACTCAAATTAAGAAGCCTTCGCATGTAGAGATTATGGGCGTCATAAATGCTAATGATGACAGCTTCTTCTCGGAGAGTAGATTTCATGGAACGCGGGCAATAGACAGAATAGTAAACATGATTGAAGAGGGTGCCGATATTATAGACATTGGCGGAGTTTCATCCCGTCCAAACTCTCTGAGGGTCAGTGCGCAAGAGGAACTCCAAAGAGTCAAACCTATCTTAGATGCTATAAACAAAGAAAAACTGCATGAAAAAATTAGGTTTAGTATAGACAGTTATGAGCCAAAGGTTATCTCCTATGCACTCGAGAGTGGCTTTCAAATAGTGAATGATATTACGGGTTTAGAAAATGACGAGGTTTGCAAGCTTTGTAGTTCGTATGGTGCTACTGCAGTTATTATGCACATGCAAGGTATTCCTCAAACTATGCAGAATAATCCTATATATGACGATATCATAAACAATGTATATACTTTTTTGGAAGATAGGATAAATAAAGCTGAATCTTTTGGAATAAGTGACATAATAGTGGATGTAGGTATAGGCTTTGGAAAAACGCTTGAGCATAATTTGACATTGATTAAGCATTTGGAAAATTTTTTAATATTGGAGAAAAAAGTTTTAGTGGGAGCTTCTCGAAAATCTTTAATGAATGAGATTTATCCATCAAGTGCACAGGAGAGATTGCCCGGTACATTGGCATTGCATTTAGAAGCACTAAGAAATGGTGCCTCAATCTTACGTGTACATGATGTGAGTGAGCATAAACAAGCGATAATGGTACAAAAATCATTAGATAGAATATAAAAAATCAAGGTGTAGATATGAAATTTCCGGTAATAGGTGATATAGCTACAGTCTCCGTAATATCGTTAAGCGTAAACGAAACTATTATGTATGCTTTAGAGATGATGCTAGAACACGAACATAGAAATATTATAGTAATCGATGGCAGTAACTATAGAATATTGAATGTTATGGATATCATTAAAATAAAAAATGAGAATTATAACTTGCAATCTAAATTGAGTGAGTTTAACTTACCCTTGATAAAAACAATAGATAGGCATAAAAATGTTTTGGAAGCACTTGAATTTATAAATGAGAATATAGGATATATATGTGTATTAAACAGCGATGAATCTCTATATGGACTTGTCGCTCACTCTGATATAACTGCAAATATTGATCCGGACACTTTGATGGATAATTATAGATTACAAGATTTTTTTAAACTTGGAAGAAAGGTAAAGAGGGTAAGTAAAGACCAAAAAACATCAGATGTTCTCAATGACATGATTAGCGGTTATTTTGATAATGTTATAGTAATAGATAATCAGAAACCAATAGGAATTCTGACGACTAAAGATATTATGAAAATGATAAAAAATAAAGAAGATGTCAATTTGAATGTTAGTGTATATATGTCTTCACCGATAGAAAGTATTCACAAAAGTTCTTCTATTAAGGCAGCTATCAAATTTATAAAAAGTAAACAATATCAACGAGTAGTAGTAGTTGATGATGATGGTTTTTTTATTGGAGTTATATCTCAGCAGGAACTGATATCTTTAGCATATTCAAAATGGGCTGTCTTGATGAAAGAATATCAGGCTGAGTTGACCGAAATTAACAATATGTTAGAAAATAAAAATAAAAAGTATGAAATCATGGCATCTACGGACGCATTGACAGGCCTCTATAATAGATACAAGTTTACAGAGCTTTATATATCATCATATAAATCAATGATTCAAAGAGCTAATCATATGTCTTTACTTATGCTTGACATTGATTTCTTTAAAAAAATAAATGATAAGTATGGACATAATATTGGGGATAAAGTTTTAATTAAAATTGCGCATATTATCCTTGGAACACTGAGAAATATAGATATAGTTTGCAGGTGGGGAGGAGAAGAATTGGTGATTTTACTTCCTACGGTTGATTTAGCTCAAGCAATTGAATTGGCAGAAAATATTAGAGAAAATATTAACAAACAGGAGATTGACACGGTGGGACAAGTAAGTGTCAGCTTGGGTGTGAGTGAGGTTATTGAAGGAGATGAAATGCATAGTGTGATAAAAAGAGCAGATGATGCGCTATATTTGGCAAAAAAATCTGGAAGAAATTGTGTAAAAAGTGATTTAGATATTTAAAGACTATGGTTTTTAAACCCAGATTATGCAATAGATATTTCTAAAAATCATTTATGCTTGCGCTCAAGGGGTGTTTAGTAAAAACTTTAAGTCACCTTATTGGTGGTAGAAATTTTTAATGAATGTGCCTTAAGTACAATGATGAATGAGTTTTTTAATTTCCTACTGCATAATTCGGGTTAAACCATAATCCCTTTTATCATAAAAAATAATGCTGCAGAAAGTATGCCGGCTGCAGGGACAGTGATGACCCATGCAGCAGCTATTTTTTTAATTGCCTCTCTTTTTACAAATTCAACTTTTATAGCTTTTTTAATACTATTTACAGCTTCTTGTATTTGTAGCTCTTCTTCTGCTATGAGTTTGTAGAGCTCAACTATTCTTTCATAGTCGGTTTGTGCTTTATCAGATTTTAATTCTAAAGTTTGAAATTCTGCTTGAAGAGTATGCAGGATTTCTTTTTCATCATGCATAGATGAAATAGTGTTTTTTTCAACATAGTTAGCATCATTTAAATGTAGCCATTCTCTCAAAAAACCAACACCAAATACACCCCCGATAGCAATATGTGTTGAACTCACCGGAAGACCAAGTTGTGAAGCGATAATAACTGTTATAGCTGCTGCCATAGCAATTGAGAAAGCTCTGATTTGGTCGAGTTCAGTTATTTCACTGCCAACTGTTTTGATAAGTTTAGGACCATACAGTGCAAGTCCTATTGCTATACCTATCCCTCCAACAGCCATAATCCACAGAGGAATCGAAGCCTTGGTAGATATACCACCGTGAATCACTGCGTCATTTATTGCGGCTAATGGACCAACTGCATTTGCAACATCATTCGCACCATGAGCAAAACTTAAAAGTGCGGCTGCAAAAATAAGAGGGATTGTAAATAAAGTATTTACAGAAAGTCTTGAATTTTCTACAATTTTTGAACGTAGTTTAGATTTAACTAGAATATATACAATTATTGCAGCAATAAGACCAAAAGAAAGCGCAGTTAAAAAAGAAGGTTTTTTAGTCAATTCAAGAGAGATAAGCGGAAGCATATTTAAGTTTTGAACAATTGCAGGCCAAACATGCTTAAGTCCTTTGAGTGTTATATATGTGACAAATGCCCAAGCCATAATAGCAACGAAGATTGGAACTTGTTTTTTCGCTGAAGCTATTTTATCTTCTTGAAAGATTATTGATTTTTTTATGGCATAAAGAAAAGCAGCCGCTATTAAACCACCAAGAAGTGGAGAAATTATCCAGGATGCAACTATTTTAGACATAGTTCCCCAAGCGACAATTGACCAGCCTCCAGCTGCGATACCAGCGCCCATAACTCCACCGACGATGGAATGAGTTGTTGAAACTGGAGCTTTTACGGCAGTAGCAAAGTTTAGCCATAGGGCTGCTGCAAGAAGAGCCGCCATCATAGCCCAAATGAATTGATCAGGATTTCCACCAAAGGCGGAGACATCAATAATGCCTTTTTTAATTGTTTTTACAACATCGCCGCCGGCTATCAAAGCACCGCTTGCTTCAAAAATTGCAGCTATAGTGATTGCCAAAGTCATAGTCATAGCTTTTGAACCAACGGCAGGTCCCACATTATTAGCTACATCATTAGCACCGATATTCATAGCCATGTACGCACCAATGAGTGCCGCAACAGCTAAGAAAATATTATTAGAAATTCCGCCATTTGATAATAAACTGTATGTAAGCACTGCAACCATAAAAAATAGAGCGGCACTAATCTTTATGAAATCAGAACCATCTTCATGCAGGGCTTTTTTTACCAACTTGTTTATCGTTTGAACTTCCATTATATCTCCAGTCTAATATTTGGCGGTATTATTACAAATTTTGTATTACAGTATTGTTACAAAAATTATATTGGAGTGTTATTTATTTGTTTTATTGTTTTTTTATGTATGCTTTTATGATTTCCTGTCTTTCTTGCGGTTTATCCCCGCTTGAAGGACCAAATGTTTGAACAGAATTTAGTTTTTTAAGAGTCTCCATTGAGTTTTTTGTGGCTTGTCCGAATATTGTATGGTGACCGTTGAGCCAAGGTGTTGGAGCTGTTGTTATAAAGAACTGACTTCCATTGGTATGTGGACCAGCATTAGCCATAGCTAATACACCGACTTTATCGAATAATTTTCCTTTAAACTC
>Ga0316206_1000987_pt1 | contig 29702 bp, 27 predicted proteins | sample 6monthpyrite_MG_FD_204942 | JGI IMG/M metagenome (GOLD analysis project Ga0316206, IMG submission 204942) | Microbial mat bacterial communities from mineral coupon in-situ incubated in ocean water Damariscotta River, Maine, United States -... | ecosystem: Environmental > Aquatic > Marine >... | reverse complement strand
TTAATCAGAATGTAATGGTTACAGCAGACAAAGATCGCATGTCCGCAAACCTGGCACATATTATTCAAAATGCTCAGGATGCAACTGAAGATACGGGAAGCATTACGGTCAGGTTACGGGTACGGGGTGAGTTTGCAATTATTGAAGTTGAAGATACAGGCGAAGGAATGGATGAATCGTTTATTCACGACCGTCTGTTTCAACCCTTTGAATCAACCAAAGGGACGATGGGGATAGGTGTGTTTCAGGTGCGTGAGTATGTACATAAATTAGGTGGACAGTTAGATGTTGAAAGTGTTATTGGGAAAGGCAGTACCTTTCGATTGCATATACCTTTAAGCGCATCGCAGGAAATCACCAGTAATCCACAAGTTGTGCATTTAAATAAACGTGAAAAACGTATTTAACGAAACGTTGAATCCGATTTATTAATTGTTGATGATGGTCGTGTAATACGTTCAGATTAATATCTTTCCAAAAAAATTATTTTATATGAGAACACTTTTTAATTAAAAGAGACAGCTTTAAAAACCGTAGAAGTTTTTTGTTCTGATATTAATGAAATAAAATTCGCCAATACATTAGTTAATAATAATATTCTGTTTTTATTCTTTCATTAGTGAGATATCAATCACTACAATAGTAAAAAAAACCGACACTTTGATCTTGCTTAGTCTAAAAAACTATTGCAGAATCAACGCTTAATAATAAATTTAGATAGCGGTGGAAATGGAAAATACTAAAAAAATTCTAGTCGTTGAAGACGACCCGGGTTTACAGAAACAAATGAAATGGAGTTTCGAAGATTTTGAAGTTTTTATTGCCGGAAACAGGCAAGACGCTTTAAAAATAATCGCTAAAGAACACCCGTCAGTCGCTACGGTCGATTTAGGTTTACCGCCAGACTCAGAAGGTTCCTCAGAAGGTTTGGCAGCGGTTGAAGACATTCTTTCAATTGCACCCAATACAAAAGTTATCGTCGTCAGCGGAAATGATGAGCGCTCGAATGCAGTTAAAGCCGTCGCTTCCGGGGCGTATGACTTTTACCAGAAACCCATTGATTCTGAGTTACTAAACCAAATTGTTACCCGCGCATATCATGTTTATCAGCTAGAAGAAGATAATCGTAGGCTAATCATGGAGCACATTGATGTGCCTATGGAAGGCATGATCTCAAACAGCCCTCAGATGCAAAGCGTATGTCAGCGGGTTGAAAAAGTCGCACCTTCTGATGCAACGGTGTTGTTGCTTGGTGACAGCGGCACGGGTAAAGAAGTGTGCGCCCGTGCGCTACATGGTAAAAATCCATCCATAACAGGCCGTTTTGTTGCTATAAACTGTGCGGCCATTCCAGAGAACTTGCTTGAAAGTGAACTGTTTGGTTATGAAAAAGGCGCTTTTACCGGTGCCACTAAAACAACGCTCGGTAAAATTGAATATGCGGAAGGTGGCACCTTATTCTTAGATGAAATGGGTGAACTGCCAATGCCATTACAGGCCAAGCTTTTACGTTTTTTACAGGAGCGCGTTGTTGAACGTATTGGTGGGCGTGAAGAAATTCCGGTCAATGTAAGAGTGATATGTGCGACACACCAAAACCTTGAAGAAAAAATTTCAAACAAAGAATTCCGCGAAGATCTTTATTATCGAATTAATGAAATACCGATTCAAATACCGCCGTTAAAAGAAAGGGAAGGTGACGCGTTATTACTTGCCAGAGCTTTCTTTGAACAAATGAATAAAGATATGGGCAAAAAGCTTAAGGGGTTTACTAAAGATGCACTGTCGTCCATTGAGGCCCATCATTGGCCGGGTAACGTGCGGGAGCTAAAAAATAGAATTAAACGCGCAGTTATTATGGCCGATGGCAAGCAAATTACCGCAGCAGATCTGGAATTAAAAAAATCAAATGAACTCGCAGATGTTAACACATTTAACTTACGTGAAATACGTGAGGCTGCTGAGCGTAAGGTGATTACTAAAGCGTTGAGCCATACAAATGGCAAGGTTTCACCTGCAGCTGAGTTGTTGGGGGTTAGTCGGCCTACGTTGTATGATTTGATGCAGAAGTTAAATATCAATGTTTAATTTTAGTTGTTATCTATGTATGGTAGGGATGCTTTGAGTCTGAAAAACTAGTTTGGCTCTGTGACTGTCTTTATCTAAATGAATACTGAGGTTGCTAAAGGCATACCTCAGTATTCATAAATCCACTTACACGAAAATTGTTAACACAGCATCAGCGGAATTTCTATTTCTTGAAGCGTCAGTTGCACTAACTGTTAATTTCAGACTTGGTGTATCAAGCTTTACTGATCCTTTGTGTTTATTTGCACGTATGAGACTGTTATTCTCAGCAGTTGCACCAACCATAGATGTCATAACTGGCACGTCTGTTTATTGGGGAAAGCTCACAGCTTATTTTTATATCCCAATATAGCAGGTTTTTTATTATGGGAAAAACTATGCAAACATTAATAATATACTTAAAAACAGTAGGTTAGACTTCTGAATAAGGTAAGTTAAAAAAAGTGTAAAGGTTTTATGAAAATAATTGTTTAGTCGAGGGGGGAGAATACTTCAGTTTATTGATTGTAATGTGGCTTCATTAAATGTACTAGAGTAAGTAAAAAATATAGTATTTATAATTTCTATGTATGTGAAGTCTGAATATTTTATTCTATTCAAATCAATAAACATTTTATGTCGGTAAAATATCAGATTAAATAATTAACAAAAAAATAATGCTAATCATGAGTTTTGAAGTTTACTTTAATCTCTTATCTTATCCGTGGCAATGTTTATATTTTTTCCCAGATCCGCAGGGGCATTGGCTGTTTCTTCCGGGCGTTTTGGCGACTTTAGTGTTTTTCTTGATGCTTTTTGGTTGTAGATCTGCTGTGTTTAAGCAGCTTACGAGTACTCTCGCATACAGTACCTCAAAGCCATCTGTTTTATTGCTAAATAAAACAATACGTTGTTGAAAACTAACAAATGATTGGGTTATTTTATCAATAAGTGCTTTGTATCTGGACCAGCCTTGTTCTGTCGAGCCAAACTGTGACCAAATAGAGCGCCAGTTAAAGCGAAATTCATTAATATGCTTAATAAATAACCCTAACTCAGTTGTGTTGTTTTCATCGTTATCTGACGCGTCTTGAATGATGTCCAGACATAAATAATCAAGTTCTCCAGGTGACATAACAACAGGGGCGTTGTAATTTTCGGTTTGTATATTGATTTTGGTATTTTTATTAAATTCTAAAAATTTTGGTTTAATTTCAGTTTTAAATATATTATTCTGAGGTTCATCGCATTTGCTGATGAGGTCCCAGAAACGACTTGAGCCTGATGTATCTATAACAAGGTGGACGCGATCTTCATTGACTCCATTTGTCACTTTATGAGCTTTCCACGAATCAAAAATCCAGGTTTCTCCTTCGGCCATGTGTACGCTTTTATCACCACAATAAAAAATAACTTCAGGAACTGTTGTAATAGGTATATGAATTCGAACTCTTGAAAACCAGTGATAATTTATATCGCTATGTATTGAAACTTCAGCACCAGGTTCAAGACGCATAAGGCGTGATCTGCCAAATACTTCACCAAAAGATGAAATGATTTGTTGTATATAAGGGCATTTTTTCAAAGCCAAAGTCTGTTTCATTGGTCCGTTAAAAGTTCCATTTTTTTCACCATCTACAGAAATAAGGGGGATAAATGAATTTCCTTTGAAACCAGCAGGGTGTGGCATCCAGTCGGATTCATTGAAAGCACTTAACTCTTGTTTAAGTTTTTGAACATCAAATTTTAAGGGAAGTCTATAGAACTCAGAATCCAGTTTCATGTAAATAACCTGATAGTAGTTTTCAATTAATTAGCTTTTAATAAGAAATAAGTCTTAGTTTCTCTATAATAGACAGAAAAACCCCCCGCAATTTTACCCTAAAATTGCACGTATAACTATGATTTATAAGAGTTAGAGTTACATTTATGTATATAAGTTGATTTAGCTTATGAAATTGTAAAATAGAATTGATCTTAGTTTTATGTGATTAGAAACTAAGGTGATGCCAGATGTTAAAATACCTTAGTGATATTTATTTAAGTTTATTTAGAATATATACTGGTACAGCTGTCACTTGTTAAATTAAAATTCTGAGAAAGTAATATGATTTTCACTATATCTGCACGAAGCAAACCTAAAGACGTACCTGTACTTGATTTTCTTCAAATTAGTTACCCGGAAATTAATCTAAGTGATGTAGATAGTGTTTTTGGTTTTGTTGAAAAATCAACCTTATATGGTGGTAGGCAATTTGTAGAGCCAGAATTAAATGATGATGATGTGAAACAACTCAATAAAAATAGAATAGGTCTAAGAATTCCATTTACAAATCATTATGCGACAAAAGAAGAATATATAGAAAACCGAGAGTTACTTGAAAAATATCATAAAAAAGGTAATGCGGTTATTGCTACGAATGATGGCCTTGCTAAGTGGATAAGAAATGATTTTCCAAAATACCGTATAGAAGCCAGTGTGATTAAAAATATTAATACACACGATAAAATTATAGAAGCTATGGAAATATATGATACGGTTGTTTTACCGATGAATTTAAATCAAAATTTGGAGTTTTTAAAAAAAACTAAAAATAAAAAACGAATTACTTTATTTGCAAATGCAGGTTGTGCATTAAATTGTCCTTCGAAAATCTGTTATCCATCAACTTCTAAATATAATAAGTTTCAGGGAGATGAATTTAAATGCTCCCAGACTCTAAAGTATAGAAAATTAAATGGCATGATTGATTTTGATCTGGAAGAGCTGGTGGGGATTGGCTTTTCTCGATTTAAGTTATTAAGATCCCGGGGAAAAACCGGGTTCTGAGTAACTTGTTAGATTTTTTTGAAGCCTTCTTTAAATTACATCTTTCCATGGCAATGTTTATATTTTTTCCCGGATCCACAGGGGCAGGGAGTATTTCGACCCACTGATTCAATTTTCTGATTTTCTGTCAGTGATTTACTTAGCCGTTCTTCTTTAAGTTGCATCAGCAATTGTTCAGAAATTTCAATATCAAAATCTGCATCCAGAGGGTTGTCTATTGTTTGTCGAATTTTTTTAATAACATGTTTGGCGGGTGGTATAACTTTGCTTAATTCGATAGCATGTTTGTGCCATTTTGTAGGAGAAGGTGCAGATAGTGTATAGCGTGACATTTGTAATTTGTTTTTACAGATTTCTTGTAAGGCTGAGTCAAATTCAAGTCCACTAAAGTTACATAGATTCTTAATAGTCTCTTCTGTGTTATTGATTACATTAGTGTAGCTGACAGTTGTCCATCTTTCAGTGGGGATGAGTGACTGTAAATCTTTTAAAATAGTCGAGTTGGCTGACTTCCATTGGAAACAAGCAATTTCTTCTAGCGATTTATTATGCATTTTTTCCCAGCCAGGAGGTAGTAAATAAGACCAGCTGGTACTTCTGCCTTTAAGCCTGGAATATGTAACAAAGCGTTGTGATTTCCATCCATCCATAATACTGCTAATGTTCTGAAGAGGATTTCTATATAGAAAAATATAATATGCATCAGGGAACATTTTATTTAACATAGGGATGCGGAGTGCGTTTTTTGGTGTTTTCTCAAGTAGTTTAGGTTGTGTATGATTGTCATTAATACGATTTCCATCTCTATCTCGTAATTGATTGTAAAAATAATTACGAATAAGACTTAAACTTTCTTTATCAGCATCTTTTTCATCCAGGCGATTTGAATTACATAAGCCGGAAGAAGGGCTGAATTTTGGAATTGATTCTATTGCGGTATGACTTTCATCACCAATTGTCCATGCATTATTTGCTTTAGAAAGTATTTCAAATAACAAAGTACTTCCTGATCTAGGTGCGGCTAGAATAATAACGGGCTTAATAAATTTATGATCAGTGTCGCTCATACTTTAAGCGTCCCGAAGAAATAATGGATTAGATGAAGCAAGTTTATCCAATAATGGCTGGATATGAGATTCATAGTTTTTCCAACGAGCCACTGATTTTGTATATAGGGGCTTACGTACCTGATCATAGCTGGGTGTGTTTACATCTCGTTTATTTGTGTGGAAATTCAGGCAAGCTTCATTCCATTCCAGGTCGCAAAAATCGAGCATTTTACGTGTTATTTTATCCTGATCTGTCATGAGTTCTTCATAAACAACGTCTAGGATTTCAATATCCAGTACATCTCGCCAGTACTTCATAACTCGTTGATAGGCTAAATGATAGTCGGCTAGTTCAAGTTGGTCAGTCGACCATGTCATTTGCCCCCCAAATCGTTGGAAATACATAGAGAGACATACATCTCTGGGATCTCTTATCATATGAACAATACGCGCATTGGGGAACATGCGTGATATCAGGCCCAGATGTAAAAAATTAGCTGGCATTTTATCTACAATGTTTTTGCTATCTGTTGAAAACGTATCCAGCGTTTTAAGATAGTTGTTAGCGGCATTCTCGAGTTGTCTTTGAGTTACACTTTTTAATGATGCTGGGGACTTATCATGAAGTCTGGTATTGCCTATGTTGGAAGAAAGCATGTTTATATCTTGTAATTCACCTGCTCCGGTAACATCTGGGTGACTTGAAAAAATCTGTTCGCATAATGTTGTGCCTGATCTGAACATGCCGATGACGAAAAGAGGTCGTTCGCTTTTGTTGCCAGATGAAGGCAGGCTACTCCAGAATTTGGCAGGGTAGTCGTCAAACCATTTATCAATATCTTCTTTTTTTGTGTTGTTTAGATCAAGTATTTCATTTAGCTCATTCATCTGTCGGTTCAGTTCCTGATCCAGTTGATTGGCCTTTTTATAATTTAAGAAGGCATTATCATACTCTTTTAGATTGTCGTATTGCTTGCCAAGTTCAGAGTGAAGATTTAGAAGAGAGGGATTGTCAAAATGAGTTTGAATGATACTTGATTCAATTGCTTTAATGGCCTCTTTCTGGTTATTGTATTTGCGACTAAGTGCTGAATAGGTCATTAAAATAGGGAAAGATCTGTTGCCTGCTTTAAATAGCGGTGTCACAAGTTTATCTGCTTCATCAAATTCACCACGTCGCTCAAGAATTTGAGCAATATAACCTAATACTTCATCATCTTTACTGATGTCATAAGCTTCCTGGTAGTATTTCAGTGCCTCAGTATAATTGGGTTTTTCATAGGATATTTTCCCCAGTAATTTAATAGCATCTATAAAAGTCGGGTCAGCATCATAGGCTTTTTGAGCGTAGAAAAGCGCTTTATCCAGATCGCTTCCCCCCATCATATGGAAACCGGCAATATTACACAGTAATTGATTAGAATTAGGCTGAAGCTGTAGTGCTCTATCAAGTGCTGCACGCGCTTTAACGGGATGGTGTAATTCAATTAATACCGCAGCTAGATTATTTATCGCTTCAAAGAAGTCGGGTTTAAGTTTTATCGCATTCTCGAAATAGCTGGCTGCCAGCTCATGTTGTCCGGTAATTTGATATATATTACCGAGAAAATAGTGAGCATCGGTATATTTAGGGTCAAGTTTAATTGCAATTTTGTATTCTTCAATAGCGCTATCCATATACTCAAGGCATTGTAGTGCCGAGCCATAAATATGATGTGCTGCCGCATATTTTGGATTGCTATCAACAACCTTTTTACTAATGCTTTGTGTTTTTTTAAAGTCACCTAGTCTTCTATAAACAATAGCCAGTTCCAGCGCAATTTCGTGGTTGTTGCTATTAGAAGCGTACAGTTGTGAATAGGCTGTTAAAGCGTTGTTTAAGTCACCCTTTTGTGTAAATGCACGGGCTTTTTTTAACTTTGATCTAATTAAAATATTGCTCTTTGCCATGTTAAATATTTCTATTTGTTTTTTATCTTAATGATTTTCATTGTCATTAATCGAAAAATTAATTTTTTCAATTTAATTCTGTTTGTTGTGCTGTTTAAATTTAGAGTTTGTGTGATATTTATTAAAAATACAGTTTTGAGATAAATTGCTATCATCAAATGGCTTTTTAATGGAGATATAAGCAAACTTCAATAATATTGAGATGACAATTATTCACATATAAGTAATGTTTTATGTTCTCATGATGGTATTAAGTCTAAAATTCAATCAGGACAACAATATACCAAAAAACGCAGCAGATTAGTGAATAAAATAGCTGTTTTTGGTGCGCAGTCTAAATAACCGTGTATTACCAGGTCACTAACAATAATTACTCAGACCCCAAGTATTATGCTTAATTGCGCGGGTTATGTTGGGCATCGCTATCGCTCAGCCCAACCTACGAATCATACGGTTTTTTTATATTAACCCCAACAATTAAATTATTTATAACAGGGATGTCATAATGCATTATCGGCGTGTAAAAGCTAAAGGCGCGAGCTATTTTTTTACGGTTAATCTTGCTCAAAGAAACAAATTAATATTAATAGATAATATTGATTTATTACGTCAGGTATTTAAACGGGTTCAAAAGCGGCACCCTTTCAAAATCGAGGCGATTGTTATTTTGCCTGAGCATTTGCATGCTATTTGGACCTTACCTGAAGATGACAATGATTATCCAACACGCTGGATGTTAATTAAATCTGCATTTTCACGTCACATACCTAAAACAGAACCGCGAAATAAAAGTCGTTTAAAAAAAGCTGAAAGAGGTATCTGGCAACGTCGATATTGGGAGCACCTGATTAGAAGTGATAAGGATTTTGAAGTACATATGAATTATATTCATTTCAACCCGGTAAAACATGGTTATGTTGAGTGTGCAGTAGATTGGCCTTATTCGAGTATTCATCAATGTATTGAGAAAGGTATTTTAGAGAGTAATTGGGGGTGTGGTGCGGTTGAGTTTGATGGCTTTGATTTTGGTGAGATGTGAATTTGTTGGGCATCGCTATCGCTCAGCCCAACCTACGGATTATTCAGGGTGTGATATATGAAACGGGAATTCCAACAATTTTAAATTAATTGCGTGGTATATGTTGGGTGTGATATGTAAAGCGGGAACGGCGTAGGTTGGGGTGATGTACGAACCCCAACATTTTTTAAAATAATCACGGTTAATGTTGGGCATCGCTATTGCTCAGCCCAACCTACGGATTATTCAGGGTGTGATTTATAAAGTGGGAACGGTGTAGGTTGGGGTTACGAACCCCAACGGGTTAAATCAGAAAGATAAATAAAAAACACAATATTCGACAATGCATGTAACAAAATTACCAGTAGCAAATTTCTGGTTTTCTGATATACCCAGCCATAAAACAACGATGGGAAAAATATGGTTAAACCAAACCAGCCCTGGGTAGGGGTGTGTAGCAATGCAAATAAACTAGAGGTTAAAATATTTGCAGACAGGCCAGAATATTTTTTGTGTAAGTCGTTCAAAAATGGAGAAGAGGCAGTTGCATTTTTACTGAAAAATCCTTGCACGATATAACGTTCGAGGCGAGTCATAAAGTAAGCGCGAAAAAACCATTCTTCAGGCAGGGCGGTGAGCAGCAGGGTTGAGATGGCGGCCTGTGTATAATCTGAATTTAGCGCTATAAGCATTATGCTAGTAAGAAATAAGGAGGCTTGTAGTGGCAGTAAAGAATAATGTTTTTGTGGTGTAGGTGTTTGGTTGAATTGTGTGCCAGAAGGAGCATCTACAATACTGCTGATAAGTGATTTTGGATAAGCCCATGAACGATCAATAAACGGCAAAAAGAGCATTAGGCCGGTCAATAATAATTCACGTTCTGTATCAATAAAAACGGCGCAAACCGTGAGGATTGCGCCGTTAATAAAGAGCAGTTTATCGCTGCTCAAGGTTTTTAAGCCTTATTGCGTTTTAGCCTTAATAAGCCAAGCAAGCCCATAAAGCCGGCTACCAGCCACCAGTCAGCACGTTGGCTGCTATCAACTGTGGTGCCAGACATACTACAACCGTCTGTGCTAGAAACGCGGGTATCAATATTAAAGCTCTCTGCGATACCGCCTGGGTCAGCTACTGTACCCACCGTTGCATCATTATCATTGGGGCCATTGTCAACAATGGTTAAACGAATACAACGGTCACCCGTGGTCAAACCGGGGCTGGTGCTGTAATTTGCATCGCCTGCTGGTGGGCAAACCGTGCTGGCACCCGAGCCAATTCCCGGAGCAGTATGTATTGCGTTATTACCCGAGGTATCAAAGTTAACCCAGCCGGTTGATGTTAATTTGCGATAGAGTAGTGAGCTGCCTGCAGTGGGTGTTGGTATAGCAATGCTTAGTGGTAGCACCACCTGTACATCACCGCTAAAGCCGGTCACCTCAAAATCGAAACAGCTACCAATACAACTTTGTGAAATACCCTGCTGCTCTGAGCTGCCGTTATCAGTTACACCTATTTCAGTTGCCATAACTCGAGCGTCAGTAGAGCCAGCAGCAACAGCGGTGTCACCTGGCGTTAATACACCTGAAGAAACGGAAGGATCATTTCCAGCAACGGTCGCACTTACTGTTGCGTTCAAAGATTGAAGGCCACCGGCATCGGTGAGGTTATAGGTGAAGCTAGCAGCACCCGAGTAACCTGTGGCCGGTGTGTAGGTGACGGTGCCATCCGTTTCTACATTAGCACTACCATTAAGCGGCTGGTTGGTAATAGTAACCGTGCTGTTAGCCAGGTCATCATCATCCGTATCATTGGCTTTAACATCAATGTTTAATGCGGTATTTACAGCAGTTGTTGTAGTGGTTATTTCATTGTCATCAACGGCTACAGGTGCAGTATTTGAACTCAGAACAGAAATATCTACTGAGCCTTCTGTACATGTTTTGGACGAATCAGCAACTGTATAGGTGAACAAATCAGGCCCAAAATAACCTGCATTGGGTGTATAGGTTATTACACCGGTTGTGCCATCTATGGCTAAAGTGCCATTAGTTGGCAGGGTGGGAGTTGCAACAGTTGATAGATTAAGCGTTTTACTGCCACCTGCAGTGGCGTTAGCGCTCACGTCAAATATTGTTGATGTGTCCTGAGTAAGTTCTAAGGTAGCGCCATTACAGGTCGGGGCAGGATCAACTACAACATCAATATCGACTGTTGCGTCACTAATTGACTGTGCTCCGTTGTCGTCACTGATGTTGTATGTGAAGCTATCAGGTCCCGTTGTGCCATCATTTGTATAGGTGACCGCACCCGTAGTGGCATTGGGGATCGCTGTGCCATTTGCAGGTGGGGTGATTATCGTTACTGATGTTACATCAATGGTTGCATTGCCATCTGCATCGGTATCATTATTTAGAATCAGGATCTCTTCTGCAATAGATGGCTCCACTTCTATTACACCATCATTATTTGCAACCGGAAAGTGGTTAATGGTTACTGTGACTGTTTCTGGAGTTGATATATTAAATTCTGTCTGGCCATCATCTACCGTATAGGTAAAACTATCGGATGAGGCAGCGGTAATGGTATTAGTATAAGTTATGGTGTCTGTAGCCTCACCGGATACTGTGCCGTTATTTGGCAGAGAAGGAAATGTGCCTACCTTAAGTAAAGTATTATCGCCGTCCGGATCATCTGAGCCATTGCTTGTGACATTAATGGTGGCTGATTCGCCCTCATTTACCAGTATTGTGTCGGCTACTGCAGTTGGAGGGGTGTTAGGTACAAATATTGTGCCTTCAAGATGTAAATGGTATTTAACGCCACCAAATCCAGTCGTAATTTCTGGGGTATCTAGCGGGACCGTCGCTGAGTAGTCTAATGTATAAGTATCACCATCACTACAATCATTTGCGCAGAGAATTTTAGCTACACCATTAGTAAAACCTGACTCCCATGCGTTAGAGTTCATGGGTATATTAGGAATACCATTCCAGGTCACCGACCAACCAGACAAGTCAAGCGTAACATTACCTGCACCATCATCAGATAAAATAATTGCATCAGTTAAAGTCTGGTGTAAACCCGTATTACCAAAGAAGTTCCATGGATTATCAATACCCGGTGATTCTGTTCCATTTGGTATTCCTTCATGAGTGCCAGATGCTGCCTGAGATTTGCCAATAAATAAACCATCATTTTTTGAAATGGCATGTCTTTCTCTTGCTTTAATGATGGAGTCACCACTTTCATCCATACCAAAGTAACTACCTGATAATACTTTACCGTAATCAGCACCAGTACCAACAACACCAGCAGTGAAGTTTAAAATGGTATTTGTAGGTAATGTTGCATAGGTTGGTGTGCTTAAACCACCGCATGCTATTAGCACCATACTGCTTAATATTTTCTTTTTAGTTTGCATAATCTTAACCCTTAAAATTCTTTAGTATTAATTGCACTCATCTCATGTGAGGTGCTTATCATTAATCGACCCTTTAAATTAGAAGTTCATACCAAAACTGGCACCAATCGCATCCTGTTGCATCGTGAAACCACCTTCAAAGTTAATATAGGTAGGGCCATTCTGTTCATATTCGAAGGCATGGATATATGAGAAGCTCAGTTCCATATTCTTATCTAAAGCATAGGTGCCACCTAGTGTAAGGTGATGCTGGCTAATGGCGGGTGCTACCATGCTGAAAAGAATATCGGTTTCTTCATCAAGCGGGCTCTCGCCGTAATTCCAGCCACCACGTAATGTCCATTTGTTGTTATATTGGTACGCGATACCCAGTTTATATGCGGTTTGATTATCCCAGCCAAAACCCAGGCCTTCATCTGCGCCTAAAGCGTTGGTTGCTCTGTCTACAGGAAAGGGTGTTGAGCTACGAGGATCAGGCCCCGGGTTACTAATAGAGGCAATATCTTCATACATAGTATAAGTGATATCGAGTGCAACCAGCAGGTTATCCATGACTTGATAGGCAATACCTAGGCCAATGTTTCCCGGAGTGTCTAGGTCGCCTTGTTCTGCAAACAGGTCAGCGTAGTCATCAAATTCACTCATGTAGGTGCGGCTGGTGTATTCAGCGCCTAATGTGAGTTTATTATCCATAAAATCACCTAACCAGCCAAGGCGTAAACCCGCGCCGTAGGCAACATCGGTTCCATTGTTCGTTAGTTTAGCGGTGTCATCCTGAGTTACTGTGAAGGTTGTAAATTTAGTCAGGCCATAGGCTTTAAATACCTGTATACCGATAATTAATGTTGCACCAATGCTGTTATGTTCATCCAGTTTCATGGCGATAGTGGGGTTTATATTCATTATGGCCAAGCTAACGCCTAGCTTATCATTGCAGTCTGTTGGTGAGGCATTCGCGCAGTTATACAGGTTGGGCTGGTAACGGCTACCGCCGCCGCCAACTGGAACCATAGTGAAACCATAAGTTATATCACCATCTTTCCAGCTTGCCCCTAAAGCGGGAAATAAATATATACCATCAGCAATGGCCATGTGATCGGGTTTGCTTTCTACTGACAGCGTATTGGGTGCCTGGCCCATAGTGGCGGTTGAATCAACAATGAATATATCACCCCCCATATCAAAACGGTTGGTTTTTAATTTTGCCATTGTTGCCGGGTTAGCGGCACTGGTCATAACATCATGTGATTGTGTAATGCCGACGCCTCCCATGCCTCTTGACTTGGTTCCCTGGCCAATTAAAAACATGCCGTTGGTGGCAAAAACGCTCGCTGGTGCCATGATGCCCATCGCGCAACTCAATGCAGTTACCAGCTTTAATCTATTGTTTATCATGCTTATTGATCCCCATTTGAGAATGATATTGCTACTAGTTTTATTTAATTATTTTTATTTTAAAGAACACAAAACTGAACGCTAACGAATACAACATTGTGGTTTTAGCTTTAGTGCTTTTGAGCATAATCATGATGATGCTAGTTTAACTTGTCAAGGATGGCTTGTTTAAATATGTATTTTTATAATTATAGAAAAAACATTCGAATATTATAAATATCTAATGCCATATTGGGTTGCTTGCTAATTACAATAATAAATTAAATGTGTTTTTATATTTCAAGAAAAACAAATTGCATAGAGTCATCCGTTTAGAAAGTTGTAACAATGAAATGTAATCTAATATCTTAAGGGTATGTAGTTAACTTTAAAGTTTGTCAGGTTTTTTTGCATTTTTTATGGCAGTCACTTCTTTTATTTAAATGAGCCAGGTCACAAAATCGCGGTATGTTTTGGCTTATTTTCATGAGTTCTATGCAGTTATTTTGTAACTCATTGTTTTATATGGATATAATGTTTGTCGGTGTTTTTATCACTTTTAATTATGAAAACTTTCAGGTTTATATATTGAACGTATAAAAACACAGTTGTGTGCCCAGGTATAATGCATATTTCAGCGTTAAATATTAGTTAACTAATTGTTTTACATGACTATAATTTGTTTTAATCAAGTTTTTATAATAAATCGGAATGGTTTACAAAATGGCCTGGTAAATTTTTTACGACTCACCTGTAAAGTTGTAACTTATTGAATGTAATGAAAATATATTTATTGGCACAAGCGTTGCTCTAGTTCTCGACAAGTGAATATCTGTTTTCACTCAAATTATAAAAATTCAAATTATTGGAGATTAAATATGAACAAAAAGATTCTTGCTTCTGCAATGTTAATGACGATGACGGCTACTGCCGCAACCACTGCAAGTGCTGCACTGACTACTGGCGCAACTCTTAACTTCGATACAGGTGTTGCTTCTACATACGGTAAAGTATTATCAGGTAGTTACTTTGGAATGGATACATCTGGTGACGGCGCGGTAAAATCAGCAGAACGTACTGCTATTGCACAAAACAATGGCCTTATCGTTGGCAGCATCCAGGGCGCATCTGGTAGTCACTTAGGTGCTCCAGGTTGTGTTGCTGATGGTACTACATGTGATAATGCGGGTGAATTCCCTGGTATCGATGCAGCCTGGGGTTTCTTTGGCAACACAGGTATGTCTTATGCAGGTAGCGCTACAAACATACTATCTGATGATGGTGCCGGTAATGTAACTCTTGATTTCTCTGGTTGGGGTGTAACCTGGAACGGTATTCCAGCAATCGATATGAGTAGTGGCGCATGGAACGGTAATGCTGATGGTGTTGCTATGGTATCTTGTGCGGTTGATTGTGCAGAGAATGACACTTACACATTAACTTATTCAGCTACAGTGCCTGTAGGTGATGTATCAGGTTTTGGTGGTGTTAAATATCTCGTAAACCTGACAGGTACGGTTGGTTCTGCTGTTCCAGTTCCAGCAGCTGTATGGTTGTTCGGTTCAGGTCTGATTGGTTTAGCGGGTGTTGCGCGTCGTCGTAAAACGGCTTAATCCAGGCTGTAAAATTTAGGTCTCTTTACTTTAGAGTCTAAGTTATACATAAAGAAGGGGTCACATTTGTGATCCCTTTTTTTTTAGAGTTATATCAAGGATGCATATAATGATAAGTAAATTGACAATCGTTATTGGAATTAATCTATCTATCCACACATCCATGTTGTTGTATAAATTTTGACAGACAGTTTGCTCTGTTTTTACTGGTGTAGTAAACACTGAGCGAATTTAAGCTTAGAGAAAATGTTATTTCATTTAAAATTATAAAACTAAAACTAAAATTGGAATTTAATATGAATAAAAAAATACTTACTTCTGCAATATTAATGACCATCGTTGCTGCTACTTCTACTACCGCAAGTGCAGCACTGGCTACCGGCGCAGTTCTTAACTTTGACGCAGGTGTGGTTTCAACAATTTCATCATCCGGAAGTCAAGTATTATCAGGTAGTTACTTTGGAATGGATTTTGACGGAAACAATTCTATATCAGCTTATGAGAGAAATGCTCTCACACAAAACAATGGTCTTATCGTTGGTGTTATGCAGACTGCTGCGGGGAGCCACGGGGGTGCTCCAGGTTGTGTTTATGACGGCCTGACATGTATTAATACAGGTGAAGAACCCGGTATTGACGCTGCCTGGAGTTTTCTGGGTAACACGGGTATGCACCAGACTCTTTCAGCACCTACTCTTTTAACGTCTTCTGGTAATACCGCAACACTTGATTTTTCGGGTTGGACCTGGACCTGGAACGGTCTCAATGTCGACATGGGTAGCGGTGCATGGGAAGGGGGTGTAGACGGTGTTGCATCAGTAACGTGTGGAGTTGATTGTAGTGAAGGCGATACTTACACACTAGATTATTCTGCAACAGCGGCAGGTGAACCAGGTTTTGCAGGTGTTAGATACAACCTGCATTTGGTCGGTACTATTGGTGCAGCTGTTCCGGTTCCTGCAGCGGTATGGTTGTTCGGTTCAGGTCTAATTGGCTTGGCAGGTTTTGCGCGACGCCGTAAAAGTGCTTAATTTTATCTGTAAATTTGATTCCTTTTTTTAGCGTCTAGCACGTGTAAAAAGGGGACATGTTCGTGGTTAATCTTTTTAAAAAAAATATCAAGGATGTATATATGAATAAAAAAATACTTACCTCTGCCATATTAATGGCCATCGTTGCAGCTTCTACTACTACGGCAAGTGCAGCACTGGCTACTGGCGCAGTTCTTAACTTTGACACAGGTGTTGTTTCTGCAAATGGTCAAATATTATCAGGTAGTTACTTTGGAATGGATGTTGTTGGCGACAACATTATTAAAGCAAATGAAAGAACTGCTCTAGCACAAAATAATGGCCTTATCATTGGTGCTATACAAACTGCCACAGGTAGCCACGAGGGTGTTCCAGGTTGTATTAATGACGGTCAGGCATGTACTAATACGGGAGAATTTCCCGGTGTTGACGCTGCCTGGAGTTTCTTTGGAATCACAGGGATGCACCAGACTCTTTCAGCATCAACTCTTTTAACGTCCTCTGGTAACACCGCAACACTTGATTTCTCAGGTTGGGCCTGGGACTGGCGCGGTAGAAATACCGACCTGGGTAGCGGCGCATGGGAAGGGGGAGCCAACGGTGTTGCATCAGTGACGTGTGCGTTTGATTGTGGTGATGGCGATACGTACACATTAGATTATTCTGCAACTGTACCATCAAGTGATCCAGTTTTTTTTGATGTTAGATACAACCTGCATTTGGTCGGTACTATAAGTATAGTGGCTCCAGTGCCAGTACCTGCAGCGGTATGGTTGTTTGGTTCAGGGTTAGTTGGTTTAGCGGGTTTTGCGCGAAGTCGTAAAACGGCTTAATCCAATTTATGAAATTTAGATTTTTTAGAGTCTAAGTTTGATTAAATAAGCAGGCCATATCAGTGGTTCGTTTTTTAAAAAATTATATCAGGGATGTATATGATGAAGCGGAAATTAACAATCGCTATTGAGATAGTTCTATCTGCACAATTCATTTCAGTTAAAGCGATTTTTAACGGTAATTTGGCTTTCATAAATAGGCCAGGTTAATAGGTGACGATATTGTGAGTACTTTACCTGGCGTTCTTTTGTCAGGGAGTATCATCCAGGAGTAATCTTGTAATGGATTTTAGTGGTGATAGGTTATCCAGAGGACGAATTGAAATGGTGGCGATTGTTTCTTATGAATACGGAAGTTGTTGAAAAGGAAGAGGTGTAATGGAAGTATCCTGCTCAGTAGATTGTGTGCCGGGTAATTTATTAAATAAGGAGGCGCAGTATGTGCTTAATGCAAGGCCCCTTACCAGTAGCTGTGTGGTTCACTGGTGAAGGTTTAGTAAGTGTGTTTGAAGAAAAAATAAAATTAAATAAATTAAATACATAAATTAAAGGATAATAAAATGAATAATAAATTACTTTCAATGCTTTTAGCTGCCACAGCCTTAAGCTCAGCTAGTGCGGTTCAGGCGTTTAATAACGGCGATGTTATTACTTTTAAGGCGGGTGTAACTACCATCAGTACTTATGGTGGATCGCAAGTGAAATCAGGTAGTTATTTTGCCATGGATACAAATGGTGATGGTCAGTTCACAAGTGAAGAAAGATTAGCGATATCAGTTGGGTCTGATGGCGGCATTGTTATTGGTTCAATTCAAACGGCTAGCGGTAGTCACCCAGGGCCTCCTGATGGATCTGAAATTGCACCTATTGATGCTCCCTGGTCTTTCTTTGGTAATACGGGGATGCATCAAACTACGGGTATTCCAGTGGTAGATAACGGAAATAATACACTGGACTTCCGTGGTTGGGGGGTTACGTGGAACGGTATTACGATTCCGTTAGGTGGCGATATTAATCTGCCTGCCGATACAGGTTTAGCCACAGTGAGCTGTGCAAATGTACCCTGTAATACAGGTGATGACTTTGTAGTTGATTACACCGCCCATGTACCGCTGGGTGATCCGTCAGGTTTTGGTGGTGTTGGGTATCAGCTACATCTTGAAAGTGATATACCTTTGCCACCAAGTGCAAGTATATCTATGGATGTTGTCGGTGGTTCAACACAGGAATGCTCAGCGACTGGTGGTTCAGCGATATCTATAAATGCAACATCTGCAGTACCCGATGGAGATGCCGTAGCATCAGTTGACTGGATGATTGACGATGTCTTTGCAGGTAATGGTTTAAGCATTAATTCATTCTTCGCGTTGGGCAGTCATAGTGTGTCAGCAACAGTTACTACCGTGAATGGTTTAACAGCATCTTCTGTGATAAATGTGGCTGTAAATGATACTCTTGCGCCTGTGGTGACAGCTGCATTTCTTGATAAAGATACACAAATGCCAATAACTGCTGCATCAAGCCGGGACCGAGTAGATATAGAAGCGGATGCAACTGATATTTGTGATTCTGCTCCTGTTATAGACGCGATGGTCGGTGCTGGTGTGAGTGATGCTGATCGCTTAAGAGTCTCTAGGAATGGTAATAGAGTTAGTTTAAATATTGATGCGCTGGATTTATCGGTGCATGCAACAGATGCCTCTAACAACTCAGCCTCTGCTGGCAGTAGTCTGACTATTGTTGAGTAGTTTTTAGCGAATAACTTTTTTGCCCTAAATACAAGCTTGTATTTAGGGCAAATTCGTTTCTGTAATAGTTAAAGCATGAAGTTGTGAAAGGTCTATATAAAATTAAATGCTTTCTATTGTTATCTAATAATATGGTAGCAATGGTTAATCATGAGTAGCGGTGCAAACGGTATTGCATGCATAACCTGAGGTTTTGATTGTGGTGATGGCGATACTGACACATTAGCCTATTCTGTAATTGTTCCAACAACAACTGATTCAAATTTGTACACCCTCGCATCCAATATACGCTAAATCAAGAGGCCTGCTAAATTCTTAGCAGGCCTCTTGTAACCTTCTTGTTTTCTAACTACCTGGTCAGTTAGTATCAATGTATCTGTAACCTAACAACCAGTAACCCTGGTCACTCACTGACTATTAGTAGCATCCATTTGTATTTGTGTCATACCACATGCTAGTACAATTATTACTGTAAATTAAAAGATGTGGTTGTGAGTCAGGCGTAGAGGTTATAACGCTTATGTCTGCGCCTGTTTGAGACGTAATTGTTGGGGGCACTGCACCAACTTGCCATAAGTAAGGGGCTGCGACTTTCCCGCCATTTTCAGTGCTAATACGTGTAATTGAGCCACCGGCACCAGCATTAAGACTATATGCGGCACCGTTTGCATGAATGCTTGCATTGTTTGTAGCAAGCAATGCGGTGACTGATGCACCATTTGAATTAGTATTTTCAGCATCTATACCGGTACCATGTACGTGAACCCTCGCACCATCATTTGCGGATACTATATGAGTAATCATATTAGGTTCAGTGGTTTCATTAAGCGCTCGGAGGTTGCCTCCATATACATGCATTTCATTGAGGCTACCTAAGCTATCAATGGTATGAAGACGACTAGGTATTCCAATTTGCGGATTTATTTTAACTAGGTTAACTCTCAATTCGCTGCCAAATAACCAGATCTTGTCACAGGCATTTCTGAATGCCGTTTGGTTTTCAGATATAGTAGTGGATGAAAATATATCATGTCGACCTGGTTTTTTACAGGTCCCACCGCTAGTGCCTACCGCATCATACCAACCGTACACTCCGCCTTTCATTTCAACATTTAACCAGGTAGAGCTACCGAAGCCATCTCATTCAACACCGCTCGCAGTGCCCGAAGCCGTTAAATTTTCTACCGATATATTATGGCAACGGTTAAAATTTATACCTATAGCGGTTGTTACAGCTCCATCGCGTAAACCTATAGTGGTAACGCGTCGCCCTGATCCCCTTATGGATATATGGCTAAAGTCGTTATAACAATCTAAAGTTAAATTTCCAAATACCCCTGGGCCAAAATCAGCAATTAAAGGTTTAGCTGCATTTGGCAGCCTGGTCAGATACACCCAGTCAGTGAAGTCTCTTGTGGTTGTAAAACAGTTAGCAAGCTCAATAGAGTTAACCGTACAACTTTTGCGAATTTCTACTCTTTCGGCGGTTGCTTCAATTACCGGGGCACTAATTGCTGATTTGCAAATTATAATTGCAGATATTGACTTCAATAGAAGCGAAATTTTTTTAAACATTTTTATGTCCTTTTAAAAAATTTATGTGGTGGCAAGGACTTAGCGTCGAATGCCGAGTGTTTTAATTATTTAACTTTAAGATTTAAAATATATATGAACTTATAAAATAAATCTGCCAGTCAAGTAAAAACAATAATAAATTGAGTATATTTAATGCTTTGTAATAGAGTAACATGCATATGGCTGTTACTGGATATGAAATTATTTTTATTAAATTCTGTAAGCTTAAATGATAGCTTAAGGTTTAGTTTTAATGAAAAAAATATTACTGCTTCATGTATATTTACTAATTTACTGATTTACTAATTGACAGGGTGCGCGTAATCAGAAAAAAACATTTAAGTAATATAGGTTAATTATTTAAACTGTATATTTGATCGTTTGTAAATTAGTTTCCAACAGATTTGTTTTATATTTTTGAGCAACCCAACCCAACCCAACCCAACCCAACCCAACCCAGCCTTTTAGCCTGTTGTGATAATGATAGAGCACTAGAGAATATTGTTAAGCTGTGTGGGGAAATTTGGAGGCCCCTGGCGCCTGGAAAAGTATTTTTACACCTCTCTATTCTTACTTAGGTTTTTATAATGGTTGTGCCTAAGGGCGAGGGCATTTAAAACGAGAATACCCCATTTTCGAGAATTTATTTAGATCAAAATATACTCTACCCAGTTGTTCTCGTTCTTTAAAGGGACGTGAGCACATTAACTCACCTACGCCATTGTTCTTGTTTATTTTTGATATTGATGGATAGCATATTTTTGATTTGCAGTTTACGCCACAGCCTGCCCAGGCAAAAAGTGTAATTCTGTCTTTTAATGGCACTTTGTCCAAAAAATCCCAATCGTCATTTACGTGTGTTGGTAGAACAACAGTATGGTAAAGTTCCATCGCCGTTTCAATCTTTTCATAGGTATCAATGTTCTTAATAATACTGGCTTCTAATTGATAATCCGGATAGTCTTCACATATCCAGCGAGCCAGGTCATCATTAGTGCAAATAATTGAGTTTCCCTTCTTGTGGTACTTTTCAAAAAACCAGCGATAGGATTCATACTCATCGCGCTCAGCATATTGATTGGTTAGAGGAATTCTAAGCCCAATACCTTCGTTGTACATCCAGTCAATATCATCATCACTCAGTTGTGGTTCATTAAATACTCTGCCGCCATACAATGAGCATCGTTCAACAAATCCAAAAATACTTTCAATCTCGTTGGAAGGGAATGTGTAGCTAAAACTGAGGAAATTCTTTATTGACATACCTGGCGTTTTGCCACGTGCAGAGACTGTAAATTTCATGTAAAGCTACCCTTATAAGTCACTCTGGTAAGGAGGGACACTTATCCTGAATTAATTATTATAAGTTCGAATACTACGGGCATGGCTGCTAAGGCGTCGTTGATTTATGTCAAATTGGCAGCTGTTTTATAGTCTGTGGGTTTGTGATAGTGGTTTATAAATTAATGCGCGTCATCTAGCTCGCTGCTGTGTCTTTGAAGCTGTAGGGGTAATCTCTTAACTATCAATAGCTGTGACTTGATATTATTATTTATCAATTTTTGTTTTTCTATAATTCTGCGCATTCCAGGGTTTTAAAATTCATAACTGTATAAATTTATGAGTGAAGAATCTTTTTGCTGGACCAGCTCTTTAAGCTCCTTAGAATAGTACTCGGTATAGGATTTGTGATTGCTGCAATTGCTTTTTTCACTTGATAAAACGTCACTTTCTAATGCAGCTCCAGGATAAGAATTAAACTGTTTAAGAAAGCTGAGTAAATCATTACGTAACGTGTCTACTTTACCGATAGTTAAATTATTACAGTCAGCAAACATTCTCTGGTATAAAAACGAATAAAACCCCAGATTAGAATCTTTTAAGGTAGAAAAACAGTTCTTGGTGAGGTTTATACCTCGATTTGGAAAGTCATCCGGAAATAAAGAAATTACATTATTAAGCATCTCTGGATTAGAGCCGAGATTAAGTAGATTGGTTATCGTTTCTTCAAAGCCTAGTTGTTTATTGTTGCTCATGAGTAAAAATAAAGGGTTTTGCTGAGGCATGCCCATTTGAAAGTAATACCATGATACATAATATGCCCAGGGGTTTCGGACCAGGCCAAATGTAGGTAATTGTCTAAACTCATCAGTTAGATAGGAGTAAGGTAAATGATAACCAGGGCATTTAGCGCCGGGGTAGTACTGAGCTAATATTTTATTTACGAATGTTCCACCTGATTTGTGAAGGTGGATAAATACAAAGTCACTGGTTATGATCATATAAGTTAATTAGTCTAGTAGTTAAAAATAAGATGAAAGTGTTATTTAAGTAGTTGCCTTACCTAAGTCTCGCTGGCCTTTCGAGAGCAGTTCTAGCAGGCTCTCTTCTGGTAAGAAATCACATATGATATGAATACGGCGGCTTGTTTTATGTTCATTTAACACACGATGTGGGGCAATATTGTTTAATGCCCATACTTCGCCAGGTTTCATTTTATACGCCATGCCATTAGAAAACATTGTAACCTGTGGGTTGGTGGTGACAGGAAAATGGAGTCGAATGGTTTTTTGAAAATAGGGTCCGATGTCAGAATGCTCTGCAACGACGCCTTCGGCTTTTAGTGATGCAGCAAGACACCTTAATGGATTTGCGGGTATCATCGCTAAAATTTCTCGAACATAGGGTAAGGTTTGAAGAATTTCACGATCTTCTATGGGTTTATCTCCTTCTGCGGGAGCGTAACCGCGAAAAAATATGGCATTAACCTGGCTATGGACCCCCACTCTTCCTCCTCTGGTCGACCATAACTCAGTAGGTATACCTGCTATTTCTGCTTGTAGACGCTCGGCGTCTATTTCAAGTGGTAGGCGCATGCAGCCACCAATTAATGAATCTTTGTTTAAGACGGGGTAATGATCAAACGCGTTCAATACTTTATCCTTTTTTTGTGAAAATTTATTGCTAAGTATGCACGAATATTAACATAATTAATAATTTTACACTTTGTCATTGTTTTTTTACAGTTTCAGGCGAAATTAATGAATAGGGCTTCATTGGTGGTAGATTATGATGAAAGCCTAGTGACAGCTGGTGATATAAATGTGTATGCGCCGGAATCAGCAGTGCGAGGGGCTGTGGGAGATACTGGCACCTTTGGTGGGACACAGCGAATGATTTACTGGCATCACGGATGGCATACAGATGTTTATAGATGTTGTGGCATCGCAGGGAATTAGACAGGGTTTTTTTATGATGTTTCTCATACATCAAGATGATTTAACCGCCTCGCCTAATTTTAGTATTACTAGCAGTAAGGTGTATGAAACCAATGGTAATGAAACGACGTTAACTCCCACATTGTCTTATTCTCCATAGTTTAATTTAGTGAAAGTGGTTTTTAAAATAATATCAATACTGTTCTGAATTTACTATCCTTTTGGAAATGACTGATTATTGAATTTGCAGTGAATAAATCTATAAGTGTACCTTCGTTTCCAGTGCTTTAAACAACTATTTATTGATATTGAACTCAGATTAAAGAATTAGATGGAAATACAAAATAATGAAAAAGCCGATATTTTTACAGGCAGGTAATTTAATTGAGGCTAAATATGTCTGGAGAAAAATATCTGAAGAATAATGTTGAGTTCATTGTCATGTCTGGGTATATCCATAATCAGCTGATTGATCATAATAAATCTATTCAATGTTTACTTAAAATTACTCGGTTTAACCCCTGTTAGCAAATGCCATTATATAATTCAGAAAATACTTATAAAGCTCGGGGTGGTTTTCTGAAATTTCTATATGTAATAATTTTAATTGTGATGCAGCACTGAGACGAAGGTAAATGTGAAGGCGATTAATAAGTAGGATTGTACCTGTATGTATTTAATGTTAATCTTTTGTAGTTATTGAGGACCTTTTAAAATTCAAGTGATTAATATGTTCATACTCTCTTTTTTTCTATTCTATGTGTCGAATAATGAGTGATTTAAATACCAAAATTAATGAAGCGATAAGCTATCATCAGTCAGGTGACCTCGTGCGTGCGGGTCAGTGTTATAAGAAAATACTCAAAAAACATCCCGATGATTATGATGCATTACATATGCTAGGCGTTTTGAATTACCAACTGGGTAAGTACGATAAAGCAATTGTTTTACTCGAAAAAACGATAAGACAAAATACCACTGCGGAAGCATTAACTAATCTGGGTACTGTATTTATAGCAAAAGGTAATTTAAATAAAGCCAGAGATATTTTTATACAGGCTCTGAAATTTAAACCTGGCTTGGCATTGATACATTATAATCTTGGGAATACCTATAAAAGTTTAGAGGATTTTAATCAGGCTATTATTTCTTATAAAAATGCGCTTGAAATAGATCCACAGTATTATGATGTTTTGCATAATCTTGCAATTGTTTATAAATCAACGAATATGCTTGATGAGGCAAAGCAGGCCGGACAGAAAGCTGTATCGATCAACCCGTATAATGCTGAAGCACAATTTAATCTTGCGGGTGTACTTCAGCGCCTTGGTGAGCAAAAAGCAGCAATAAATGCTTATAAAATAACTATTGAGCTTGATCCTGATAACCTGACAGCGCTTCATTTATTATCAGCCTTGACAGGTGAAACAACAGAAAGGCCTCCCGATGAATATATTGCTGATTTGTTTGATGATTTTGCAGAAACCTTTGATGATCATCTAGTTAATAAGCTTAAGTATCGTACTCCTCAAATTATTTATGACTCAGTTGTTTCCCGGATTGATGTGAAAGATGCCTATACTATGCTAGATCTTGGTTGTGGGACTGGATTATGTGGAAAGCGGTTGGTTGATCATGCTAGCTACCTTGCTGGTGTGGATCTATCGTCAAAAATGATAGATAAAGCGAATGAGCTTAATGTTTATCATGATTTAAGAGTTGATGATATTGAGAATTATCTGGATTCTTCTAATAAAGTATTTGATGTTATTATTTCAGCTGATGTATTCGTTTATGTGGGGGCTCTTGAGCCTGTTTTTATGAAATGTAAAAAAACGCTGAGTGAAAAGGGACTATTTGTTTTTTCTGTTGAAGAGCATAAGGGGGAAGGTTATAAGTTGCTCGATACAGGGCGATATGCGCATTCGGTTGAATATATTCGTGAAATCGCAGCTGCGGCTGGTTTTCGAGAGCTTGATCTTAAGTCACTTGTATTGAGAGAGCAGAATAGTAAACCTATTAATGGTTGTATTTTTATTTTAGAAGGTTAACGAATATTGTTATAAATCACTATTAGCCTGGTTTGAATAGCCCATCTTATTTTTAATTGGTTTTCTGAAATTCTGTCGTATAAGTTGAATTGATTTCGCATTTTATTATATATCGATCATTTGATCATGATTGAAAATTGCGCTGTTTTAATTCAGAGTCATAAATAACAAAGGGGTAATTTATTTGCTTTTTGTTGATATTTTCTTAAAAGCATAAGTTGTAAATTTGCCAATTTAGCAAAATCTACTCTCATTGTTTCTGGTACTTCCGCAAGCTTCGTTGATTTTGTTAATGTAGATATTGCTTCGCAGTATGCTTTGTTTTCATTGATGATTTTCGTCTCTGCGTTTTTGATAAGCTTTTCAAGTTTTTTTCGTTTAATTTTTTTACCAGCCAAATTTAAAATTAAAGCTTCTAATATGCGTCGAAGAGCACCATGTTTAGAATCAATTGGGATAAATAAACGCCATATTAACAGGTTTTGGGTTCTTTTAATAACATTAGGCAAAAGAAACTTTATGTTTTGGAGCTCATTAGGGAATTCGACTGTCGAGTCACTTGCTGTGGCATTAAAAGGGTTGATAATTATTTTTCCAAGGTCTGAAAAATCAAGAACAACAGGAATCGATTGTAAATAATATGGCATTGTATCTATGTAACCGAAATGAAAATAACGAACCATAGGGTCCATTGGGCCATAATTAATGAAACATTCATCTGAATCAGGTAAAGGTTTAGAGTGTTTAATCTGTAAGCCGCTTGAACTGTTGTCTGAGTCGTGAACTACATCAATACCAGTGCATTTTAAGTTATGATTTAATGAATCAATAAAAGGCATAAGTACTTTTGCATTATGACGGTTAGCAATTTTCATATTTAATTGTCGGCAACCTAAAAACGTTTTTACTATTAATTGTTCGCGACTTAATTCCTGAGCATCTATTTTGTGTTTCGTGCAAATTCCGGGGCATTTTTTTGCCACAAGATTAAAGGCTGTGGGGTTGTTTAATAATGGCAAAGGAAAAGTTTTTTTGTGGTAAGGTACTTTGTCTGTCTGATTGAATAAATTTAGCATTAATGCACATATTTTTTTATGCAAATCTGAGATGTTTTCTTTGCAGGCAGTTATTATTAAATTATTGTCAGATAATACGATGGTGATGTCTTCTGTGTCGAATAAGCAGCTCTCAGGTACAGAAAAAATTATATCGGTATTGTCTTTATTTAGGGATGATTCAACAATGAGATTACCATTATTCTCAACTATTTGAATGTCAGGGTGTATGAATCCGCCCTCTTTAATAATGATTTCTTCCATTTTAGAAAAAATTGAAACAACATCAGGGTTGGTTGAAATGATAGTAGCCATAAAAATTAAGCATTGAAAAAAAGTGCTTGCTCATAAGTAATAATTTGAAAATGTATTAAATCACAAATTAATGGTTATTTGTACTCTTCTTTTGTTGTATAAAGTATGAGTTAAGAGGTTTAATGCCTGGCTGTGGAATCGCATCGTCGTAAATTGTACCAGCGGGTAAAATTATCAAGCGCATGATTAATGGAATCTTTCTTAGAATAAAGTGTTTCAAAAAGCTAACGGTTAGTCTTCTGTGTGTTGAGTTTTCTTCTAGTTTAATAGGTTTGATTAGCTATTTAAATATAAAAGTTAATTGCATTTATATAGAGCCAATATTTATCTATTAGACGTTAAAAGCCCAATTAAAAAGTTGGGCTTTTAACGAAATATACTGCTTATAAAGCCAGTATAATTATACTATTATAGTTTTCCAGGGTAATATGAATTGTTAGCTCTTAAGATAAACATGCTTCAAAATAAGCCGCCTGTTTAAGGGAGATAAAGTATCATATAATACGCTAACTATTAATACACAACTTGCCTTCCCTGGCGCAAACAAAATCTCTTTAATAATTAATCAGTAATAATAAGGCTAGTACCATTAATAGCTGCATTTCCAGAAGCATCAACTGCTGTTGCTGTTAACGTTAGCTTAGACGTGTGAAGTTTTATTTTTCCTTTTTCTGCATCTATCTTAATAGTTTGTCTATCTTCTACAGGTGCGCCAATTGATGCTGAAACTATTGGTGAAGAATCACAGACATCAGTTGCTTCAACCTGCAATTTTACTTTGTCACTAGTAGCTGCCTCAGTAATAACATTACCTGTCTCTTTATCAATAAAAGCAGCCGTTATCACCGGACTTGTCGTATCTTGAACAGTCACATTGACGTTCTGAATAGCGGTTAAGCCGTTAACCGTAGTAACAGATGCAGTTACATTATGAGAACCTAAATCAATAAATGAACTTACATTGTCACCAGTGGCAACAGTTACCCCATCCACAATCCAGTTAATATTATCAACCGAGTCATCTGCAGGTATGATGGTAGTTGAATTCATTTGAATAGTTGAACCGCCCCTAGAAGAACACTGCTGTATTGTGCCACCGGTTATAGTAATATTTATAGAAGCTGTTGGTATAGCTGGACCATTACTTTCCAGGTGTAACTGGTAAGCTACCCCGCCAAAATTAGATGGATCGTTAGCAGGAACAACTGAAGTAAGATTAATTTCATAAACATCATTCACCGTACATGGAGAGCTGGAGCACGTTAAGGTGGCGTTACTTACTACTTGCCCCATTGGTATATTAGAAATTCCATTCCATGTGACGCCCCAACCAGAAAAGTCTAATGTACCATCACCATTATCGGTTATGGGGATTCCTGTTACCTGATGCGAACCCGAATTACCAAAGAAACACCATGGAGCATCAACGGGTGATATTTCTGTGCCATCAGGGCAGAACGAATGGCTTGTGGCTGGTTGCAGAGCCCCAATAACAATTCCACCATCACTGCCAGGCGATATAGCAATTTTTTCATTATCTCTAAAAGAGCCATCACCATCAGTATCCATTGCAAAATAAGAACCTGATATTACAACACTTCCATAAGAACAAGCTGGAAATGTATTTGTAGGTACAAGGCAGCCAAGCTCACTGGGTTTAAAATTTATAACATCACCATTATTAAAGGCGTTAACCGTTGAAGTTGTGCTTAAAGCTGTTGTTGCTATAAGTATAGATAGTAAATTTTTATTCATTTTTAATTCCATTTATTTAATTATGTTTTAAATCGTTTTCCTAAATACCGCAAACAAACCTATTAAACCTGAAGTAAATAACCAGATAGCTGCGGGTACAGGAACGGCAGAAATGGTTCCTTCAAGATGAAGGTTATAACTAACGCCTCCCTTCGATGAAATGTCTCCTACTGCAGTTGTTGCAAAGTAATCAAGCACGTAACCAGCGCCGTCACTACAGCCACTTCCGGTGTCACAGGTTATAGTGGCCACTCCATTTGAAATGCCTGTACCTAAATTGATGGAGTTTTCATTCCAGAATACACCCCAGCCACTAAAATCAACTGTAACGGTATCGCCAGAAGCGCTAATGATATTCGTATTAGACGTGCTCTCATGTACCCCCTGATTACCTGAAAACATCCACGGATTATCGATATTGCCTATTGTAGAGCTCGAGGCTAATTGTGTAGTGCCTATCACCAGATTATCAAAACCACTAACGCCGGTAACAATTTGAGTACCCACGCTTACTTCCATTGCAAAATATGAGCCTGAGTTGGCGGCAGGTAGTGATGTGAAACTACCGCTGGTGGCAGGGGTATCAAAGCTAAGTGTTGAGCCGTTTAAGAGTGCAGCGTTTGCTGATTGAGGGGTAATGCTAATAATGGATAAAATTGCAGTTGTTAATAGCGTTTTTTTCATATATTAAATCCTTTCAATTTTCTGTGTATTACTATTTTCTGAATGTAATACTGCGATATTTTAATGCTAAATATTGTTTTGCATATTGTAATATATGCATAAAATAGACCTAAAT
>Ga0316206_1000985_pt1 | contig 29720 bp, 29 predicted proteins | sample 6monthpyrite_MG_FD_204942 | JGI IMG/M metagenome (GOLD analysis project Ga0316206, IMG submission 204942) | Microbial mat bacterial communities from mineral coupon in-situ incubated in ocean water Damariscotta River, Maine, United States -... | ecosystem: Environmental > Aquatic > Marine >... | reverse complement strand
ATTTTTAGGTACTACTTTTAGGTACTACTTTTAAGTACTACTTTTAAGTACTACTTTTAAGTACTACTTTTAAGTACTACTTTTAAGTACTACTTTTAAGTACTACTTTTAAGTACTACTTTTAAGTACTACTTTTAAGTACTGGCTTTTAGGTACTGAAAAAATAGTAATTGCTCGATAACGGTGACGCGATTATTATTGTTGTACGGTTACTTTGCATTGCTAATGCGTTAACCATTCATGGGCATGAAGTTGAAAAATCAACTCAAATTCCAGCGCTTTCATCACAATATTAATTCGCTCAAACTCTAGCATGGGCTTTGTTTAGTTGGCAAAGGATTTTTATAAAATAAAATAGATGATTTAACTGAAAAAGAATATTTACAAAAATCGGCCTGGTTTAATAAATATAACTACAAAGCGTTATACACAATATCTTTTATTGACCAGGGCGGTATACATTTATTTCAGGCTGCTGGCTTAACGTTGATTTAATGAAATTAAAAATTAAAAAAACAATAAAACCCAGAAGGCTATTTAATCAATATTAAATTTCAAAGCATCGTTTAATGTTTTGAGGTTAATTGAGCCGGTTAAGACATACAAAAGGTATTTAAAACTTCTCACCCACCTGAACATAAACTGCACTCTCATCATCACTGTAACCCACGTCTACTCCGAGATTTAGTTTTTTATCTTTGGTTACCTGCCAGCGTATACCTGCACCATAGGAGGTAATGGTTTCATCCTGTAATAAATCACTCGCAGAAGCCGCAGCACTTCCCGCCTCACTAAACAGAATTAATCCCCAGCGCGGTTTAAATTTATGACGCCATTCAATGTGCCCGGATAAACTGTTTTCACTTTTATATCGGCCATTGGGAAACCCACGCATTTTTAAACTGGGTAACAGGTAAAAAGGGGTTTGTTCATCGGCTCTTGAATAGGCCGCGCGTAATGCCAGCACGTCTTTTAATGACAGGCTGAAATAATGATTATACTGGGTGTCCAGTTTATCAAATTCAAAATCACTGCCCCAGGTTTCGCTGTCGCGCATCCAGACAAACTCGAAGTTTATTCCGCTTGCGGGGTAGTAGTTATCATCACGGCTGTCATAGGCGGTCATTAAACCTAAACTTGAGGTGGTCATATCATCGCTGATGGGTGGTGCCCCGGGAAATAATTCTGCAAACTCAACATTTGAATTAATTAGCATGTAACGCAGGCCGATATACCAATCTTCACTGCCGGGAAAACGCCGCAGAAACTGCGAGTAAAGAAGATCTGAGGCTAGTTTGTATTCAACAGGGTTGTTCTGCAGTGGAGAGTCACTGGAGAGACCAAAATAATCAAGATTAAACTCACCGGTACCGATCATAACTCGATAACGGTACCGATCATTACTCAGCGTGCCATCGTGAAAAGCACCCGCCATCCACGTTTCGGTATTGGTGTACATGCCGATAATGGCGCTGGTTGAATTGGGTGCATCGGAATCTTCATTATCTTTCGGATGCAAATACAATAGTGCCACCTGCAACCCAGAACCGATGGTGGGATTAGAAATGGGAATAGGGACAGGTAACCATGTGCCTTCGGGTTTCAGGCCCATTGCCCGAATTTCCCTGGCATTATCCGTTTGTTCAATTGCATCGTCTTCAATGCCTGCATTTGAGGTTGCGGGTATTAAAAAGGGCAGCATTAAAACCAGCAGTTTTAACACCAACGGTCTTAACACCAACGGCTTTAACACCAACGGCTTTAACACCAGTAGCCTTAACATTAGCAGCCTTAACATCAGCAAGAGAAATAATAATGCTTTAATTAGTGGGGTGTATATAGTGATCGGTATGATAATTTTTGCACATCTGATGGCTTGAATTGCATTATAAATTACCAATATTAAAGACATTACACAACACCCGTGCATTAATATTATTACAGCGTTAACAGGTTTTTTTATAATGGTGCATTTATTTTATCTGCAACCACTACACATGGAAATCAGTTGCTTTTATAAAGTGATACGGGCTCTTAAACTAAGCGCCAAAATCAGATCATGTTACAGGTTATTAAGTGAATCCGTAATAACTGCACACTAAAATTCGATTTCATACCTTTCAAGGACGAAACGAATGAATTATTTATAACAATAGCGAATGTTCGCTCTGGCCTGGGTATCAAATAACTAAAGATTAAACGTTATTCATTAACACTGTACGTTTTTTCGATAGTGAAGACCGCTTAAGTCGGTTAACAGAGCTTTAAAAAACATTAATAATCACCCGTGATTACTAATGCCAAATTAAAAAACTCAACAACCATCAACTCTGAATTAACGGTTGCTGAGCTTCAGCTAATGCAATATTAAAACGCAGTACAAACTTACACTAAACCACTTTTAATTTAACCGCTGAATACGACCTTCAATAACCGCATTAAAGGGTTGTGGCAGCGCACTAACATACTCAACCAATGCGTCTAAATCATTGACGCCAATCACCCGATTAGTGCCTTCTGTTAACACGGAATAGTTATCTCCGCCAGCAGCGATAAAACTATTAACCGTTACTGAATAACTGGCTAACCTGTCCAGTAAACTGCCATCCGCTGTACGCACGTCTACAATGCGATCACCAACAGGCAAAGCATTATCCCAGGTATAGCTCAGGCCAGACACTTTTAGAATGCGAGGGTAAGGCTGACCAGCCCATTGCTGATTTAATAAACGCACTATTTGCTCGCCGCTTAGATTCATTGTCACTAAATCATTACCGAATGGCTGCACGGTAAACAAATCACCCCAGGTTACATTACCCGCTGGAATGTCAGAGCGAATGCCACCTGCATTCATAAAACCAAAATCGGTTGCCATTTTTTGACGTTGTGCGTCAGCGATGAGATTACCTAATGCCGATTCACCCGCATCATTACTCGTGCGCGTAATGCCATTTGTGGTTACGCCGATAACCCGATTAATTAAGGGTGCCACTGCGGATTCTGCTTTTGCCACCAGTTCGGCGATATCCTCATCTGGCGATAAACCGGGCTCAACATCCGCAAAGGTGGTGACAATGCGTGCTGTTTTTTCTACGATATCACGCGTCTGCGGATCAATCGCCACATCAATTTCATCAAAGGCTGTGCCGCGTGAAAAAGCCTGTACGACTAAAATTTCTTTGCCATTCGCATTTGCAATAAGTGCATTAGTAAACGAATGAGCATGACCTGAAATCACGATATCAATTTCATCGTCTAACCGATTAACGATATCCGCAATTGATCCATCCAGTGCATTAACTTCTGCATCGGTCGGCCCACCGTAATATCCCTGACGTGTTCCCTGATGAATAGTAACCACAATTGAACGCACGCCTAGCTTACGCAACTCAGGCACATATCGATTAATGGCATCGGCTTCATCTATAAAGCTCAAACCCGCCACACCGGTTGGTGTAACTATTGTTGGGGTTTCTTTTAAAACGGCGCCGATGAAGGCAATCGGAACACCCTTTACGCGTTTAATCACATATGGTTTTAATAAGGGTTTACCCGTTGCATCGTTAATGACATTAGCAGAAACATAGGGAAAACTCGCGCCCTCATATTCTGCTTTTAAAAACGGTCCGTTAATGTGATTGCCACCGTTAATGAGGCGTAACATTTCAGCTTTGCCGTCATCAAATTCATGGTTGCCCAGGGTTCCTACAATGTTGCACTTTTGTTGTTTTAACTTCATTTTGTTAAGATGAAAATCACGCTTCATAAAATTATTATGTTTTTTATTTTCGTCATTTATATGCCCATTTATATTGTCACTTTGATGCTCACTCTCATCTTTTTCACAGTAATCATTTGCCATCATATTTAGAAAACTAATAGAGGGCTCATCTTGCAACAAAGCTGACACAGGCGGTGTAGCCCCGACATGATCACCCGCATGTACAATAAACGCGCCATTTTGTGATGCTGCATCTGCCGCCTGTAAATAAGCTGCAAGCACTGCCGCACCCCCTACTGGACGATCCCCTACCTTTTTACCCGTTGATAACTGACCATGAAAATCATTAATCCCTAAAATTTTAAACTTCACCCATGATTCAGAATTTTTTAAATCACGATGTTTTCCATCTAACCAGTGCAATGGAATTTTCGCCATTTCGCGTAACCCTGCATCCAGCTCCACTGTGTCATCGTGATCACGACATTGCTTAGGCACTGCACTAGAAACACCGCTTACACTCAACATAGCGGGTAATAACATGGCAACCCATATTCTTTTCTTAAATTTAATCATATTTATCTCCTGTGACTTTATTTTTGAATACACAATTCTGGTTTTCAAATTATCACTGACTGATCTTTCAATGAGATGTCATCTAGATTAAATTTTTATGAACAGGTGTGTGTTAGTTTGCTTTAAATGAATTGAGTGCACATTAAAGAAAAATGAGTGACTGAAGCGTGATGGCGCTTAACCTCAGTCATTCATTTTGAGAGTGACTATTTACCTCCGGTCCCCATTTCACCCTTTGCTTTAGCTGCCCGCAATACCGGGTAATGCTGGATGAAAACATGATCATATTTTGCGTTTGGTGTATGACATGACAAACAGGCACTTGCAGGTAGCTCACTTGCTACTTTCTTAAGGCCCTTGTAGTCTTCATTGGTAAATCGGAAAAACCCCCAGTTACCCGATGCATTCGGGAAATGTTTTTTACTTTTCACCATCGCCTCCAGTCCCAGATACTCTCCCATAAAATAACCATTACCGCTGAAGGTTTTTTTACTTCCAATGCTCACTAACTCTTTGATCACGATTGTGCCATCGCGGAAATGCCCCGACTTTTTCCAACCTTCCCAGCTTGCCGGATCGATATAGACATTATGAAACTCGGGAAAAGAAGCCTTACCATCGTTAAGTTCATTAGGTGTTAGCGGGGCGCCGACAAAAATCCATTCTCGATAACCTGTTGGGCGAATCAACTCACCCTTATGGTTAAAGTTGGCGCATGATTTATGTGAGTCAGAACTGCATGTTGGTGCAGCCTGTACTGATGCAACACCGCCCCCCATTAATCCTGCGAAAAAAATACCGGTTATAAATTTTCGTATCATTTTGATGTCTCCTGTTTATTTATTGCGGGCTTTTAGATTAGGCTGCATGATTAAATTCAACGTTAACTAATGGAAAGTCGATATCCGTTGAAGCAATATTGTTGGTGAAGTTTGACAATAAGGTGAGCGCGACATTCGCTACAATTTCCATGATGAGTGCGTCATCAAGTTTGGCGCTTCTGGCTGCATTTAACTCATCATCGGATAACCTGCCCTGCTGACGAACTATTTTTATCGCAAGGGATGCAATGGCATTTTCCAAAGGGTCGTTTGATTGGCCGTTGCGCGCATCAATCGTATCGGCTTCGCTCAACCCTGCACCTTTACCAATCAGGGTGTGGGCGCTCAGGCAATACTGGCAGGCATTAATCTGTGAAACGGCCAGTGCAATGACTTCTCTTTGTCGGGCACTAAGGCGGCCTTTTTCCAGCGCATCAGATAATGTCAGATAACCATTGAGCGCAGCGGGTGCCAATGCAAGCGTGGAAAACAGATTAGGGATCATTCCAATCTTGTCTTTAACGGCATTTAAAGTGGCGCTCGTTGCGTCATCGGTCTGGTTTAAGGTTACGGGGGTAATACGTGGCATAGCTAACTCCATCAATTTTGGTGCGAATTGCACAGTTGCAGTGTGTCGCAAATAGCGATACGATTGATCGCTATTAATTCATAATAGTTAACTATAAGTACCGAATGGACAAATTATCCCCCTTATTATCCCGTTTCACACTTAACGCCCGTGTCTTCTATTCCGGCATGTTATGCGGAACCTCCGAGTTCGATACCTCTGCCGGCATCGGGCACCTTCATCTGTTGCGAGAGGGTAGCGTGAAAATATCCCAGAAAAACACAGCCACTATCGACGTAACTCAACCCTCCGTTATTTTTTATCCGCGTCCTCATCAGCACCGATTCGAGGTTAAGCATCAGGACGGCGCCGAACTGGTTTGTGCTGAAATTGACTTCGGTGCCGGCCTGGGCAACCCCCTGGTGTGTTCATTGCCAGAGCTCATCATCATTCCACTGTCTGACATAGCCGGATTAAAATCGCTGTTAGATATGCTTTTCGATGAAGCATTTTCAAGTCGTTGTGGCCGACAAACCGCTGTTGACAGACTGACAGAGTATTTTCTGGTGCTGCTTTTACGCCACACCATAGAAACGCAATTAATCGAAATAGGCGTATTCGCCGGACTCTCCGATGCGCGACTCGCAAGAGCCATTACTGCGATGCACGAGAAGCCGGAGTATTGCTGGACGCTGGAAAAACTGGCAAACCAGGCCAACATGTCGCGCACAAGATTCGCGGTCAATTTTCGCGACACGGTCGGCACCACACCACTCGATTATCTTACCGACTGGCGGGTGAGCGTTGCACAAACATTACTGAAACGCGGGCAGCCATTAAAGATGATTGCACCCGCTGTTGGCTATGGAAGCTCAATTGCATTGACACGCGTATTCAGCAAAAGAGTTGGCGTTTCGCCGGCGATGTGGCTCGAGGCTCAAACCTCTATTCCCTCTCCTAATAACAGTCTAATAAATCTTCATTTAAAAAGCTAACGGGCACGGAACCTCCCACAGTGTTATTTATATTATATTTTTTTACGGTATTTTTTATGACAACTTTTACAGACCACTAACGTATTTTCAAATTGCGTTTGAATTGCATTAATATCACCTGTATTCGCAGCAGTCACTAATTGATATGTGTTTTTTTGTAATTTATTCATGATCTCATTAATGTCGTCCGTATTATCAAAAAAACCTGATTTCACGGCGGTTTTTTTCCAGCCTTTTCCTTCTTTAGTATCTGGCGTAAATAGCTTTTCAATTCCTGAATTCGCAATGGCATCTATGACATTAGCTGCAGCCATCACCTGCTTTTTATTGTAAGAATCAGGATTTTTAATTACCTGTTTTTTAATTTCCCCCATATTCCAACGCATAAACATATAACCAGACTGTCTAAATTTAATTTTCTTTTGCGTTTTATTATCAGCCGATACGATTGGTGAGTGCATCACAGATGCACCGGTAATGAGTGCTGCGCATAAGCAGTAAATGATTTTGTTTTTCATTATATTCTCCGTAAAGTTTTATTTTTTAGTAAAAATAATTTTGTAAATAAACTAGCAACGACAGAAGCTGACCGCTTTCAACACCCCAATAGACGGCTGAAGAGATTAATAATGACACCACTAGATTGGCCGAGAAAAAATCAGATTTTTTTTCGCTTGTTATCGCTTTGTTTTTTTCTGCTTTAGGCAACCAGGCGTAACCCGTTATCATGGGTGTAATCAGGTTGGTTTTCATAATCAACCTGTAAAAAATAACAGCCAGAATATGTAACCCAATCATCATTATCAGGACATCAAAGTTCGAGCTGTGTAAGCTGGAAAGTAAATTGGCCGTTGAGTCACTGACCATTTCATTCAACGGACCTGCAATATCGATATCGTCATCTATCGCAAACAAACCAGTTAGTGTTTGCACCAACACCAGTAGAATTAATATGAAAGCAGCGATTGCCCCATGGGGCGAATGACCTGTCGTGTTTTTTTTGTAAAAGTAAACCTGCTTAATCCGTTCCGGCGATGGAATAAATGATTTAAACTGAGCCGTCTCTGATCCTAAAATTCCCCAGCAAAGACGAAAAATAATTAACGCGAATATAAAAACACCAATCTGCAGGTGCCAATATAAACCCGCACTTCCCAGGCCTACTTCTCCCAGGCCTACTTCTCCCAGGCCAACCGCAATGTAACTGGCAACCAGCGATACAACCAGTAACCAGTGAAATACACGTAACGGTAGATCCCACACAAAGTGAGAATTTAAACCCGGTGTCACTGGTTTAAGCGAACCAGAAACGGCTTTACTTCATTGAGTAACGTGCTTTCCTGATCATTAAAGAAATGATCGGCAGATATAATGACTTTTTGCTGTGAAAGAGGGTTAACCAGAGATTTTTTTCGTTCTGCCACCGAGACTAATACGTGCGCTAAATCCTCTTCGCCGTACAAATCAAGCACGGGTACATTTATTCCAGCAAAGGTATCACCCTGGGTCAAACTCAGTGCAATCCACGCGCTCACATCGACAGGATTTTTTTCCATGTACACACGACTCATACGTGAACCAATGCTATGAGAAACAATAACAACACGCTTATATTTTTTTTGCTTAAGAAAATGCACCGCAAGTTGTAAGCGTTCCACCGCTTCCGGAAATAGAGGTGGATACATAGTTGAGAAGGCGTCCGAAGCCAGTATGGGCATTTGAATTGATAGCGTGGCATAACCTGTTTCATTTAAATCTTGCCGAATGGTACTGATCAACCCCCAATCAGGGTGCAGTCCCATTCCGTGTACGACAATAACTGCAATCTCATTACTGTCAGCTTCTGCATAAAGCCCGAGAAATTCATGCTGGTTTTTTTGCTTAAAAAAAACCGCATCACCCACCATTAAGGATGGCAGTATTTCATCTGCCCAACGCTGTTCACGGGCATAATCCGGTTCTGCCATAACCTGCGATGTGAACAACAGGAACCCGGACAAGCAGAGTGTAAGGTCAAAAAGTTTTAATAATTTCATATCATCGCTCTCAAGTAGGTAATTTGTGTTTATGCTACCCTGTATATATACGCAAAAATATTAGGCAATATTGAAATACTGGCTTGCAAAAACGCAAGCCACCGAAAACCTGCCGCTAACGAAACAAAGGTGTCACCTTGGATTGGAATGATCTGAAAATTATATTGGCCATTGGTCGCGCAGGCACTCTGACTGGTGCCGCCAGCGCGCTAAACCAGAACCACAGCACCGTGTTCAGGCGCATTAATACGATTGAAGAAAAACTTGATGTACGGTTTTTTGATCGCCTACCCAACGGTTATGCATTAACCGAGGCTGGTGAAACTGCCATGCGCTCCGCTGAACGCGTTGACGATGAAATGCACAGTCTGGCACGAGAGCTCATTGGTCAGGATTTACGCCTGCAGGGCAGCATTCGTATTACCGCCGCTGAAGGCGTAACATTAAAATTACTCGGCCCTCTGCTGGCGAAGTTTTGTAAATTACACCCGCTAATACACATAGACCTGGTCGCAACCAGCAGTGCCCTGCAACTTTCCCGTCGTGAAGCCGATATTGCTCTGCGTGTTACCAAAAAGCCCCCCGATACCAGTATTGGCAAACGGGTCTGCAAATTCCGTTTTTGTTTATATGCATCAAAGTCGTATTTGCAAGAGAACCAGCACGTTGATCTGGTGAAACACGACTGGGTCATGACGGACGATAGTCGAGACTGGTTCCCTACTAGTGTTTTTAATAAAATCGGTCGGTCCAGTGCCAATGTGGTTTTAAGCAGCAACAGCACAATGGCCGTAGTTAATGCCGCAATTGAAGGCCTGGGCATTGCAATGTTGCCGTGTTTTTTAGGTGACGGTGAAAAAAAATTACACCGCGTTATCGAACCCACAGAAGAAATGACATTAGACCTGTGGTTGTTGATGCACACCGATTTACGCCATACCGCACGCGTTAAAGTGTTAATGCAATTTTTGCAAACGTCACTAAAAAGCCAACACAGTTTAATTGAGGGCGCTAAAAAATAACGCGCTCTAACTTGTTTATTACTTACACAAGCATCCTCTTTAATAAAAGCTTACCTTAAACTTTGCCTTTTTTTGTTACTGAATACGGGTGATGAGATACTCCCCTTCTAGAATAAGCGATACAGTGATAAAGAAATAGTTGCCGCCATTAACTAGAATACAGACTATAACTTAGCTATAGTCATCACATACCTTAAAATGGCCCTGAAAACGACACTGAGAATGACACTGAGAATGACCATGGAAACTTGCCATCCAGACTTATATACATTTAACTGATTAATATAAAGGAATTAATATGCGTGTTATGTGGTTTTTAAGTCAGACTTTAAGCTCTAACGCGGTAAAAGCATACATAACCCTAGTTATAATATGTCTCTCATCATTTAATAACTTTGCATTTTCTCAACCCATTTTAGTCTTTAACACGACAGGACAGCCACCATTAAACACTGCTGAAAATAACGGCTTTATGGACGAGGTAACACGCGAAGCATTAAAACGAATTGGCTACAAACTTGTCATTAATCGGTTACCTGCTGAACGAGGTTTGAGAAATTCAAATAGCGGGGAGATAGATGGTGAAATGAGCCGAATAAAAGGCATAGATAAAACATATAAAAATCTAGTCATGGTTCCAGAAAAAATTATGGACTGGGAATTTATGGCATTTTCAAAAAACAAATCTACACTAACAAACGGCTGGCAAAGTCTGGATAAAAAAGAGGTTGCATTTATTACCGGCTGGAAAATCCTCGAAAACAATGTACCCAAAACATCTCATATCACAAAAACAAGGGATGCTGAACAACTATTCAGGTTGCTGAAAAAAGATCGCTCCGAATATATCTTATATGAGCGCTGGGCAGGCAATCTGGAGATAAGCAAATCTAGTATCAATAATGCAATGCCATTAACACCACCACTAGCGACTAAGGAGATGTTTATTTACTTACACAAAAAGCATCTTTCTTTAATTCCTGTGCTATCTCAGGCGCTAGTCGATATGAAAAAAGATGGCACTTATCAAGCGCTTGTTAACAAGCACCTTAAATCGTAGAAATAGATCATTTAGAAATGCAAGCTAACTCACTAGCCTTTTTAAAAAGCCGCCTTGCAAGACGGCTAGGTAAATATGTCATTCTCTCAAGCACTTTAATTACTTTAGTTACCGCAAGCATTCAGATATACAGCGAATACTCACGTGAAATCAGTGAGGTTCATGCAGCATTGGCACAAATCGAAAAAACCCACCTTTCAAATATAACAGCAAGAGTCTGGGTGTTAGACACTGACGAGCTGAAAACCACATTGACTAATATATTTGATTTGCCTGACATTAAATACATTTCTGTATATGAAAATGACGTTTTACTTACCAGTCTTGGAACTGATTCAATCGTAAACGTTATCTCAAAAACGTTTCCATTAATCCATACAACTAACAATCAAGAAAAAATAATTGGAAGTTTAACCGTAAAAGCAACGCTTGATAACATTTACCAACATACTATTAATCAGGCAATTATTATTACAACAAGCAATGCTGTTAAAACGTTCTTTGTGGCCGGCATTATATTATTAATTTTTTACCAGTTAGTTGGTAAGCATTTAATAGACATTGCCGAATATTCCGAGCAACTTAATATCGATAACTTAAATACGCCTTTTAATTCTATAAAAAAGCCGCCTGCCCCAGACAAATATGATGAACTAGATATTTTGATAAGATCATTTTCTACCATGCGAGAAAATTTACAAAGCAGTAAACTAACACTAGCGAATAATGAAGCGAAATTTCGTGGTGTTCTCGAAACATCTGCAGACGGGGTTATGTTAATCAATGATCAGGGCTATATCGAACTGGTTAATAAATCACTTATGAAAATGACTGGCTATTCAGAATCCGAGCTTATTAACCAGAAGGTGGAAATTCTCGTACCCAATAGATTTAATCAACATTCAGACTTAAGAGATGACTTTAATAAAAACCCAAGCAAACGCCAAATGGGGGCTAACAATAATCTTTTTACGCGACGAAAAGATGGCAGCGAGTTTGCTGTTGAAATCAGCCTTACGCCGGTAAAAACAGGCAACAGCAGAATTGTTGCGGCTATGATTCAAGACATTACTCTACGCAAAGAGGAAGAATCCAAAAAAGAAAGTCTTGTTCAACTGCTTAAGCAAAAAAATAATGAGCTAGAACGCTTTACCTATACCGCGTCACACGACCTTAAAAGCCCCCTCGTTACTATTAGTGGCTTTATCGGCTTACTTAAAAAAGATATCGCTGATAACAATGAAGCTCGTGTTAAGTCTGATCTTGAGAGAATCAGTGAAGCGACAACGACTATGCAACAATTATTAGATGATTTGTTGGCATTATCGCGAATAGGCAGAGTATCGGTTCAACGAGTAGATATACAGCTTAATAAATTAATAAATACTGTACTAGAAATGATCGCAGTGAGCATTTCTGAGACACATGCAAAAATTACTGTCGAACCGAATTTACCTGTTATAACCGCTGAAGAACCGAGGTTCATTGAGGTGTTTCTTAATTTAATTGAAAATGCGATTAAGTATAAACAGGCAGATAAGGACCCAGAAATAAAAATTGGTACCCGATATTCTGATGACAACACAAAACAATTTGTTTTTTATGTGCAGGATAATGGCATAGGCATTGATCCTCGTTACTTTAAAAAAGTCTTTGGATTATTTGAGCGGCTGAGTAATGATAAAAACGGCAGTGGTGTCGGTCTTGCTATAGTAAAAAGAATCGTAGATGTTCATGGCGGCGCGATCTGGATTGAGGCAGTAGAAGTAGGTAAGGGTTCACGTGTATGTTTTACACTGCCCGATGAATCAGTTAAAGCTTCTTAACTATATGAGGTAATTAATTATGCATAACAAGTCCGCTACTGGCGAACCATTGAAAATATTATTAGTAGAAGATAATCCGGCACATGCTGAAATGGTAATAAGAAGCTTCGAAACAAATCGCGTAGCAAACACCATAAATCATGTCGTCGATGGAGAGCAAGCGCTAGAATATTTAAATAACGAAGGAGCTTATAAGGATAAAGATAAATACGAACTTCCTCACGTAATATTACTTGATTTACGGTTACCCAAAATTGACGGACTTGAAGTTCTTGCAACCATCAAGGATTCTGATCGACTTAAATCGATTCCGGTTGTGATACTGACAACTTCAGCAGCAGAAATTGACGTAGCCAAAGCATATAAACATCATGCTAATAGTTATTTGGTTAAGCCCATTGATTTTGACTCATTCACTAACATGATGGATGATCTTGGTTATTACTGGCTGGCGTGGAATCATAAACCTTTTTAGCATTTTGGACTTATCTTAATAACACAGTGCATATTTTTATTACGCACTATAATAATACCTAACACAACCTTTATATTGATACCCACTATTATGTATGAAATAACATGAGTGATAAAATTAAAATTTATCTTATTGAGGACAATGCATCCCATGCAGAATTAATTTCTCGGTCTTTTGAGGCTGAAACATTAAATTACGAGATCACTCTATATGGCAACATACTTCACGCAAAACAAGCCATCAATACTGCAACACCTGATATCGTAGTAACAGATCTTAACTTACCTGATGGCAAGGGCCTGGAGTTGATACCTTCATCTGAAAATACTGCACAATACCCGCTCATATTAATGACCAGTTTTGGAGACGAAAACATTGCTGTCGAGGCCATGAAATTAGGCGCTTTTGATTACATTGTAAAATCATCTGAAGCATTTGATGCAATGCCCCGATCCGTTGAGAGAGTATTAAGGGAGTGGGAAAATATATTTGAAAAAGAAAAAGCGGTCTCAGCTCTATTACAAAAGGAGCATGAACAACGAGAAATCATTAATTCAATGATTGATGGCGTTATATCGATTGACGAATCTGGACTCATACTTTCATTTAACAAAGCAGCGGAAAATATGTTTGGTTATTTAGATACGGAGGTACTTGGGAATAATATTACAATGCTTATGCCTGAAGAGTATAGAGCCAAACATTCTGAAGGATTAAATCGTTTTTTAGAAACAGGAAAAGCACATATAGTGGGTATACTTGGTGGTGTTGAATTAAAAGCGCAGCATAAAAAAAGCAACATCTTTCCTATTCGCCTTTCAGTTGCTAAATTACCTGATGACCTTAATGGAAAGCGTCGCTTTATTAGCTCGTGCCACGACTTATCGAAACTAAAACAACAGGAAGAGCAGCTACGTCGGAGTCAGAAAATGGATGCCATTGGTAAACTAACGGGAGGTATTGCTCATGATTATAATAACATTTTGGGTATCGTGCTTGGTTACACAGATTTATTAATAGACAAGCTGTCTGATCAGAAAATAATTTCCGAGTATTTACACGAAATCCAGCGCGCAAGTGAGAGAGGGGCAACACTAACCAATAAATTGTTATCATTTTCCAAACAAAGAAATACTGATACCGCCACTTTGAATATTAATAGTTTTTTACTCGAACAAAAAAACCTGCTAGAAAAAGTACTTACCGTTCGTATCAAATTAATACTCAATTTGACGGATAACATCTGGCCCATTTCTGTAAACAAAAGTGATTTTGAAGATGCTATTTTGAATATTGTTATAAATGCTATGCATGCAATTAGTGGGAGTGGTCTATTGACGATTCAATCTAGCAATATTTATTTAAATGATAATGATGCACTGCCCCTTCAAATAACCCCAGGTGATTTTGTACTAGTTGAATTTATTGATAACGGCTGCGGTATGAACGATGAAACCGTAGAAAAAATATTTGATCCGTTCTATTCGACAAAGGGAGAGAAAGGCACCGGTTTAGGGTTAAGTCAGGTTTATGGGTTTGTTGAACGCAGTAAAGGTGTAATTAATGTTAATTCTGAAATTAATAAGGGCACAAAAATCTCACTTTACTTCCCGAGACATCACAGTAACGATTCAATAAACGAAGAAACGATTTCTGAACCTGAAATTTCTCTTCGAGGCAGTGAAAGCATATTGCTTGTTGATGACGAGCCTGCATTAACCAAACTTTCCTATGAAATATTGACCGATTATGGATATACCGTTTTCACAGCTAGCAACGGCATTGAAGCTTTAAATTTATTAGATCTAGAATCGATCGATTTAATATTCAGTGACGTTATAATGCCTCACATGGATGGTTATGAATTAGCTAAAATCGTACAAGATAAGTACCCTGCAATCAAAATCCAGTTAACTAGCGGCTTTACCGGTGACAAATATCAAACAAACGAAATCCCCACTCTTCAATCTAATTTACTAAATAAACCCGTTAACTCTAAAACATTATTAAGTAGAATTCGTGAGCTTCTCTCGGAATAACTTATTTTTTTAATTTTATTCCTAACTTTAAATCGCGAACTTTAAAAATCTATCTTACTAAATCGTTGCACCACTTCAAGACCCGGATTTGCATCTCTTAATTCCAGTTCTGCTTTGTGAAAATCTGCTACCGCAGCGACCAGACTTAAACCTAAACCGTTGCCCGATGTGTGTCTTGCACTTTCAAGCCTGACAAACTTTTCAAGCACATGTATTTTTTCATTATCTGGAATGCCCGGGCCTGTATCAGACACAATGACTTCTACTTTACCCTCTGAGGAAATGATATTAAACTGGATACGTCCACCGACAGGCGTGTATTTAAGTGCATTTTCCAGCAAGTTACCAAATGATTGTGCAAGTAAATCACGACTGCCTTTTATATACGAGTCATCGCCATTGATAACCTCAAGGGTTTGTCCTTTACTTTCTGCTAATGGCTTATAAAGTTCCATTAGGTCAGTCACGAGTTGCTTTAAACTCACCTCTGTCATTGCCGTTCGGTGATTACCTGCTTCAGTTTGCGCAATGCTAAGCAACGCGTTAAACGTTTTAATGAGCGACTCTATCATCAACTTCGCCCAGCGTTGAGAGCACTAAAACCGGTGTCGCATTTTGGTCTGCTCAGAGCATACGAATAATAGAGAGACCTTCTCGGCCAGGCAACATACGATCGACTACCATCACGTCGTAATCACCGGTTAATGCCAGATGCAGGCCGTCATCGCCATTACTGGCGTGATCAGTTACATGCCCGCTTTCATTCAGGCCCTTCAACAAATTATTAGCCGCCTGGTTGTCATCTTCTATTAATAGTATATGCATATTTACATCATAGCTGTACTGGAAAAATTCACCATTACGGTTTTGTAATGTTATGGAAAGTCAGCAGCAAGGTGACTGATGAATAATGATCAGGTGGCAGAGTGATTCAGGCCATATATTTCAATAAAAACACATGAGGATAAGATGCTGAAACATACCATTTTAAAAATGATATCTCCATTACTTTTACTATCAACAACGTCAGTTATAAGTGTCAGCGCCTGGGCTAGTGATTATGATGAAGGTGGCTTTTGTAGCCGTACTACTAATGTAGCGTTAAAGGCTTGCGGCAATGATGTTAGAGACGACTTCTGGCTTGCTAAAGGTAATTGTATCAATATTACCGATGATGAATCACGCCGTGAGTGTAACAGGGATGCGAGGATAGAAAAACGTGAAGGATTTAAATTATGTAATGAGCAGGAGGAGGCGCGTGAGGAGTTTTGTGAAGCGATTGGAGAAGCACGATATGATCCATTGATAAACCCGGGAAACTTTGTTGATCCATTACAGATTGGTGTCTCTATTGCAGCCAACACCTATATGCCATTACTAAAAGGTTTTACTCGAATTTATGAAGCCGGTGAAGAAACGGTTACTGTCACAGTAACTGATGAAACGATCGAAATTATGGGCGTTACCTGTATTGTGGTGCGAGACACAGTCGATATTGATGGCGTATTAATTGAAGATACCGTTGACTGGTTCGCTCAGGATGTAGAGGGTAATGTCTGGTATTTTGGGGAGATCTCTAAAACTTTGAGGATGGTTTACTCACAGATCTTGATGGCTCATGGACTGCCGGTAAAGACGGCGCTAAGGCAGGCATTGTCATGAAGGCGGCACCACAGGCTGGAGATATTTATCGCCAGGAGTGGTTACTGTCTGAAGCCGAAGATATGGGTGAGGTTATCAATACGGCAGCAACGGAGTCTGCACCCGCAGCAAGCTGTAACGGCGACTGCTTACAAACCCATGATTTCACGCCTATTGAGCCAGATGTAAATGAATTTAAGTTCTATGCACCGGGTATAGGCGTGATTGTGGCATACGATGTTGAAGAATCCGATGTACGTGAAGAGTTAGTTGAGTATCACTATTAAAACTGTACTAAGCTTTATATTATAAGTAACAAATCTAGCGCAAGACTCCTGTACGTCTAACGTACTCCGTGCTAGCTTGGCCAGTGAAGGGGTCACTTCACTGGCCATTTTTTATTGGCCATTTTTTATTGGCCATTTTTATTGGCCATTTTATTGCCATTTTTATTTGACCGCTTTAGTCGTTGCCAGTTATACCCTGTTACTCTAGAGATATGGAGATGATGGAAATTATAAGAATAACAGACTCATTTATGTTTAAGCTTCTTGCATCAAATATTTTTCTAATTGTTTTGCTTCTTACCCCTGCCGTTAGTATGGCCGAAAAAGAGGTGCAGCGTTTTAAGACAATAAGCTCCAGCTTTGATCAATCTGGCATCACGCATCCAAAAGCGGCCCTGATGATAAAATCATATATTCATTGACGAACTTAATATAAATATTTCTACGTATTAGGCAGCTCCCCATCGAGTGCCGACAGAAAATCCACTATATCGTTAATCTCAGCATCACTTAATGCATGATTATTTGAAACACCAAGTTGCTTATAACGGGAAGACCAGATGATATTTTTATCATCCGTTTCCTGATTACTAATGATTTTATTAAGTTGAACCTGCGCCATAATACGCACCGCTTCAGTTAGTTTTTTTACAGAACCATTATGAAAATAAGGGGCCGTTCGACTCACATTTCTTAATGAGGGGATACGCCAAACTCCCCTGCCGTAATTTTTTAAGTTAGCAGCTGCCCCTAAATCATCAGTCAAGTTATATTGTAATTCTATTTTTCTGTTAGTAACGGATGGAAACAGTCTAAACGCGCCATTTCTATTAAATACACTTGCACCACTAAAGTTTGGACCAGAATGACAAACAATACAGCCGGTTGATTCAAACAAAGACATCCCTCTTAACTGTTTTTTTGTAAGCGCACCTTTATCACCCCGGACAAATCTGTCATATGCTGAATCGGGAGTAATTAATGTCCGTTCATACGTCGCAATGGCTTTTGAAATATTTTGAATGGTGATTGCTGGCGCTGTAAAGAATGCACTTTTAAATAGTGAAATATACTCTGGCAGCTTTCGTATTTTATTTTCAACGGCAGTTAATGAAGGCATGCCCATTTCAACCGGATTAATGAGTGGCCCTTGTGCCTGTTGCTCAAGTGAATGTGCTCGCCCATCCCAGAATAACCTGCGTTGAAATGCTGCATTTAAAACTGTAGGTGCATTTCTTTTACCTTGCTGGTTTTTTACCCCCATTGAAAGCCTCCTTCCATCCGCTCCGCCTTTTTGATTAGATAATACATGACAGGATGCACAGGATATTGTGTTATCGACTGACAGTCGCTTATCAAAAAATAACTTTTTGCCCAGTTGAATTTTTTCTAGTGTTATCGGATTGTCCTTAGGAAAAGGAGCCGATCGCGGTAATGCCTTCCAGGTATAGCCCTGATTTTGTGTAATCACCAAAGCATATTTAAGCACAGCTGGTTGCGTTGGGTAATTTATGTCGATGACTTTTGCATGGGATTCTGCAAGAACAATTTCTTTGGGAAAAGAATCAAATGTAACAATAAATAATATTTTTAAACTAAATGCAATAATTCCGGAGCCCAGACCAATACCCAGAAACCATTTATGTTTGTCTGCTGATACCATGTCACGCAACATCATGTACAGAATAATAAATCCGCAAACAATTGCAATCAGGCCAAAGCCAATCAATTCTAACGTCATTGAACTCATATAAAACACCACGACAAACCCATAACCTGGCTGTCATGGCTCCCTGTTAAATCTATAATTGTTACTTAAACCCGATTTTTTTAAAAACGATCAATGTCGGACAGATACCGGTAGCACCCGCGAAAATTAACAAAGCCGTGGGCACATAAAGCAACCAATGTACCTTATTAAAACCGGATAGCCCAATTCCTGCACCCAGTAAAACGGCGACGGTTAAAAACAACATACGTTGTGCACTCATAATCATTCTCCTAACTATTTTTGTAATACCATAAAGGTAGAAATACAGAGAGCTAAGGCAGCTCCACCATGTCGTCTCGCGTACTTTCAATAAACGTAATCACATCATTACGCTCTCTTTGCGCCAGTTTGAATTTATCCAGCGTCACATTCAGGTGCGTCATCAATCTTTTCCAGTCACTCTTGCTAATGCGCATACCCTCGTGACTTATTTTCATATCACGACCGGTATAGTAAAGATTTCCACCCGCTTTATTTGCGATAAAATCAACCAGCAGTTGCTTTTCACGGTCAATACCATCGCTCCCTCTATGCTCCCAGAACCGACCCAGTTGTTTATCCTTAGCCAGACGGGGAACCAGGTCATTAACCACCGCAACAATGGCGTTATATCCGCCTAAGCGTTGGTACAGTGTCGCTTCACTTTGAATTTGGCCCGCCTGAACCGAGTTGAAAAAGCAGGCAACTGACAGCGAAGCAGTCAAGATTAAAACTGGTAATGATTTTTTCATTATATAAACCCTCTTTGATTTCACTTAATACACGTTAACCTCGAATTATCTATATTTACCCCGAGGTCGATATATAGCTTAAAGAGGGTTATACTTATTTAGAAATTCTATTTATAAATAACACTTATTTGGATTTTAAATAAATACTATGAACCTCAAACAGTTACGCTTTGCCCAGTCTGTCGCTGAGACCTGCTCATTTAGTAAAGCAGCAGAACGCTGTCATGCGAGTCAGCCCACCCTATCCAATGCCATTTCTTTACTGGAAGAACAGTTAGGCGCCAGACTTTTTGTCCGCACTACCCGAAAAGTCAGCCTAACCGCTTTCGGTGAATATATGCTGCCCTATATTAAAACGGTTTTGAGCGATTTAAACGAACTGGAACAGGCGGCAAGCTCTTTTCATAACCCTGAGCAAAAAATGCTGCGCATTGGTCTATCACCATTAATTGATATGCAACGATTAGACCGCGTATTAAAACCTTACCGAAAGGTCAACCCTCAGGTTTCTATTTTTTTTAAAGAATGCCTGCTTGAGGATATGCAACAGAGGTTGGAGCAGGATAAAATTGATATTGTTGTCGTGCCTACAGATATGATGACATCAGAAAAAGCACCGATATTTTTTTATGAAGAACCCCTTTATTATTTACCGCAAAATGATGGTTCAGATAGAAAAAAACAATTTCAATATAAACTCAGTGATTTACCTGACGCTCAGATAATACTCACCGGTGGGGGCTGTGGCCTTAACACCTCACTTGAAAGTTTATTTAATCATTCGGGCATTAAACTTAACGCTTATTCTGGCCAGGCATTAAGTTACAGTGTTATAGAAGAATGGGCATCATTAGGCATTGGTGCGGGAATACTACCCCAGGCAAAAATTTCGACACAAAATAAACATGCCTGCCCGTTAATGATTAGTGACTCACAAGCAGCCAGTTTTTCCTATGAATGGGTTTTGAGTAACAATAAAAATACTAGAAATGAGGTATCTGGTTTTATAGACTATTTATCGAATATTGTTCCGGCATTAATTCAGGGTGAAAATCAGTTTGGTGCTGCCTGAGTTATATTTATAGCGTGTCCGTATTAATACTATAGAACATGACCATCAGGGAAAGGTCGCTGCCCACTTTCAACAGGTATGAGCGCCCTGTCCCATGTGGTAATTCCGATCAAATTGGCAGAGCGATAAGCGACTCCGCTCAAAACACCCTGAAGCAGACGTTTAAAATCAAAAGCTGTTTTCCGCAAATAAACGAGAATGCACGCAAATGTTATTGGGTTATAGCGCGCCTACGGCGCACTATAACCCAATAATGTTTTTGCTTTTATTAGCGTGTTTTGCGTTTATTTGCGGAAAACAGCTTTTGCCTTTGAACTTATATTTTTGACGACTATTATGCATAATAATTTTTTGGTTATAACGCCAAATCATTTCTCAAATAATTAAAAATAAACCAGGCTTACGCCTGGTTTCTAACGCTTCTACTTCTCACCAGAAGCTATCCAGGTAACGCCTCTCATGCGCAAAGAATCGCCTTGCTTTAATGCATCAGCCGTTTCAATTACTTCCTCGATATAATCTGAACGAGCAGAATCTTCTAGCTGATCAACCAATGCCATCACCGGTGCGGCTAAATCCGAAATCGCATCCCAATAAGCTCGACCATTATCGACTTCCAGAACATCTAGCGCCATTTCTTCTATTCCAATATTTCTAAAACCCACCTTTTCCATTACGTTGTATAAACGCGATTCGTCAGAAAAAGCAAATATCCCGGGCGCATCTTTTGCTGCTTCAGGTATTTCCATATATTTACCAAGCGTTTGCATAAGCAAACTAACAAAAGGGTTTTGCTCTGGTGCCGACCAACAGGCCAGACTAATACAGCCCCCTTGATTTAATGCTTTGTAGGCGGCGTCCAAACAAGCCTGTGGTTCTGGCATAAACATTAAACCCCATCGAATCGTCACCGCATCAAACGAGGCATCTGGATAATCAAGTTTCTCACCATCATTACAATAGAATATAATATTTTTCAGGTTGTCCTGCTCTGCTTTTTTTCGAGCAACGACTAGCATTTCGTCAACTAAATCTGTGCCGATTACTTTTCCGTTAGCACCGACAATTTTAGCCGCTGATAGTGCAGGTTGGCCCGTGCCCGAAGCAATATCCAATAGAACAGAGCCCGATTCAATTTGAGCCAACTCTAGCATCCGCTTCGTTACTGGTGCTGCACCTTTTTGTAATAACGCATCACGCCGCTGCCAACCTTCTGCCGCAGAAGACCAGTTGTTTCGTTGAAACTCTTTTTGATTTTCAGTATTGATCATATTTTTTCCTTTCTATATTGCTCAAGGGGGGGGCTAATATTGTTTAACATAATACTTGTAGCTGGTTACATCTAAGACACAATAAAAAATTCAGTTCTGGCCCATTAATCGTTTAAAGTTATTTTAGATTCTTCGTCCGTCAACTCCATAAACTATATCATTTCTATCTCTTCTTTAGCGTTGGACCAGGCCTTATCTTCATTCAATGCCAAACCACTACTATCTATAATAACCACATCTTTAATACCAACAAAACCTAATACATGGCGCACATAATCGGTTATAAAATCCAGTTTACTATTCAGTTGAGTTCCACCAGACACCACAATCACATAAGCTTTTTTGTTTACAAGCAAACCTGTTGGGCCTTTTTCTGAATAACGAAAGGTCAGGTTTGCTCTGGCTATTTGATCAATCCAGGATTTAAAAGCGCCGGGAACGCCAAAGTTGTAGATAGGCAATCCTATTACAATCACATCTGCGTTTTGTAACTCGCTAACGAGCGTATCCGAATCGAACAATACGGCTTTTTGTTCTTTTGTGCGTTCTTTTTCATCTGTGAAGTTTGCATTAATCCAGGCTTCATTAATAAGGGGCACTCCATGGGATAAATCGCGCACAACTATATTACATAGCTCTTGTTGACTAATTTGTTCTACTAAATTATCAGTTAACTTTCGACTGTATGAATCCGCTTTTCGCATACTGGAATCAATTCTTAAAATTTTTTTAGTCATAAACGTTTTTCTCTCTTAATTTTTAATCTTTATCCACCCAGGTTTCTCACACCAATGTTTTAATCATGATCTGGGTGAAACAAAAATGGACCTGCCCACACATGACGACAAATCTAAACCGATCGGTTCAAAATAGCAACTGATTTATTAAAAAAGTCATGGGGCAGCCATCTCTTGAATGAATAAGGGAAGGCTCACTCTGATCCCAATGCCAGCAAGTTAAGCATCAACGCTTTGATATCAAAACAATAATTTTTGATGGAGTATGTAGGTCTTCCCCTGAAAAAATGGGAGTACGAATATAGTTATGCAGTAAAGGCTCATCGTAAACGTCAATTATTTAACATAAATCATTTAACTGAGCGGAATTTAGAATGATATAAACTCGTAAAGTACTATAAATATAGAGACAAAAGATAAATCTCCCCTGCGACCTGGTCATTGAACTCTATAAGCTTGATAGATTATCGTTTTATACTCACTCCCCTGTTTGCGAAAGAGGATTTGATTTTTTTATATAGCATGAGTTATCAACAGGTTGCACCTTAACTTACAGGCATTAACCTCATTCTGGATTATCATCAAATTGATACTATACTACCTACCTGGTCTGTGGATGCAGTACAGTATAAATTCCAATGTTTAGTAACATTTTTTCGGAAAATTCATCCTGTAACATCATATGATATCAATAAAATACTGATCATTTGTCGGAGTAGATTTATCAGATAATTAGCCTATAGTCATATCTAACAACGGGCTATATGAGGAGGTTCAGTGGAAAAATATAATTACGAAAACCTGTGCCAATATATGGGTGAAAAGGTTTACTTAAAAGATGACCAGGGTAAAGAAGTTGAACTTACCATTGCCGAGGTTAATAAGGGGCAACTGGACGGTGATGAGTGGGAGGCTTTTTCGGTTATTTTTCAGGGCGAGAAAAGCTTCTTTGTTCCCCAGGGGACCTATCTCTTTTGTAATGAAAGCTTTGGTGAAAAAAGTTTATTTTTATCGCCAAAATCAGAAACTGAATATGAAACGGTGGTGACTCGAAAACGCGTGCATGCGACTTGAATTAACCATTATTTATGTCGGAGAGGTCCGGGGTATTCGTTAGGACAAATAATAAAATGGAACCACAGGAAAAATAACGTTGCTAGGGACACCATTCCATCAGCAGGTAAATCTCATTAGTCTGGGTTTTCAGAGTAAAGCCGAGTCTTTCGTAAAGCCGCCTGGCCGGGTTGTTATGCTCAACATGAATGGTAACGGTCTTTTCATTGTTTTTGGCCTGGACAAATAATTGATGAAATAAATAAGTGCCCAGGCCAGTGTTGCGATTTTCAGGCATCAGTGCGATGTCCACAATACGAATTTCATTGTCCCAGTAATCAACAAAAAGTCGTCCAATGGGTTTGCTATCTAGCTCAATGATATTAAAGGCATCGGTGCAATAATGCTGGGTGTAATGCTGGTATTGAGCGTTAAATTGATGTTTTATAAAATCCCGTTTTTCCTGTTTGGAAAAATGGGTCATTGCGAGTTCGCTCTCTCGTGTAGAAGCATAAAGTGTTTCCATAAAAGGAATATCTTTGTGGGTGTATTTTCTAAGTGAAGTTTTGTTAGCCCAGTTAATCGATTGCATGAAAGTTTGTAGCTCATTTAAATCTAATTAAGGGGCAAATTGTGGGGAGACTCACGCTAAATGTAAAGAGGAGAATGTTATGGCAGAACCATTTTTAAGTGAAATGCGAATGTTTGGTTTTGGTTGGGCTCCGCGAGGCTGGGCTACCTGTGATGGTCAAATTCTACCCATCAATCAAAATCAAAGTTTATTCTCGTTATTGGGAACCACTTTTGGCGGAGACGGACGGACTAGTTTTGCTCTGCCCGATATGCGTAGTCGAGTTCCGGTGCATGGACATGGTAACCATTTCGGAGCCCAGGGTGGTGTTGAGTCTGTCAGCCTTACGCCAGGAGAAATGGCAGCGCACACTCACGCTATGAATGCGACCACTAGTAATGGAAATAGTAAAGACTTTGCTGGAAACATTGCGGCTGCAGGGTTTGACAGCCGCACGGGCAAAGAACAACCGGTCAATATGTATGGCCCTGCGACTAACCTGATTAGTTTAAATGCTGAAAGTGTGACGCTTAATGGCTCCGGGCTATCCCATGAAAATATGCAGCCCTCTACGGTGGTTAATTTTTGCATCGCTCTCAGCGGTCTATTTCCGTCAAGAAATTAATTAAGGAGAACGAATATGAGTGAAGCATTTACAGGTGAAATACGCATGTTTGCGGGTAATTTTGCGCCGCGTCAATGGGCCTATTGCAATGGACAAATTTTATCTATAGCAGAAAATAATGCCCTGTTTTCTTTATTGGGCACAACCTATGGTGGTGATGGCAGGGTGTCATTTGGGTTACCCGAAATGCGCGGCCGATTACCCGTGCATCATGGTCAGGGGCCAGGTTTATCTAACCGCCGCCTGGGAATGAGACTGGGCTCAGAAACAACCGCCTTGAACACTAATCAGATGCCGAGTCATCGTCATACCTTAAACGCGAGTAGTGATATTGCTAACTCAGCTAATCCTGGTAGCGATGTTCTGGCATCACAGGATGATGGTGATACGCCATACGCAGCACAACCCGCAGAGCCAACCAACCTGCAAAATATGAACAGCCAAACTTTGGCGATGGCAGGGGGTAGTCAAGCTCATAACAACATGATGCCCTTTCTTTCCATCAGTTTTATTATCTGCCTTTTTGGCATTTACCCACCCAGGTCTTAAGGAGCTTATTATGTCAGAACCTTTTATTGCGGAAGTAAGAATGTGGGGCTGTGATTTTGCGCCTCGTGGTTGGGCGTTTTGTGAAGGCCAATTATTACCCATCGTGGACAATACGGCATTATTTTCACTAATTGGCACCCTTTACGGTGGTGATGGTCGTGTGACAATGGGCTTGCCTAATTTGACTGATCGAGCCCCAATGCAACAAGGTCTTGGTCCAGGTTTATCCAGCCGGCCTATTGGTCAAACAGGTGGTGCAGACCAGGTGGCCTTAACGGAAACCGAAATGCCAGCCCATGATCATATTGTCAGGGGGGTAGCTGAAGGTGGCAGTTCTGCCACGCCAACTAATGAGTTATATATGGGGCAAGACCAGTCATCACGTAGTGAAAATATTTCTTATCTTTCTACGGATACAACAATGAATACGAGCCTCGCTGCCGAGGCGATAGGAAGCACGGGTTCAGGTCAGGCGCATGAAAATCAACAACCTTTTTTGGGGGTTAATTTTTGTATCGCTTTGCAGGGGATATATCCTTCAAGAAGTTAATAGTCTTACGTGTCAGCAATAGGCTGGCACTTAAACCCGAATGATTCAGGCCAATTTACTTTAATAGATTGTTAGTATGAGAATATTATCACTCGTTTGCGGTATGGCTTTGATTTTGTGTTTGGCCGCATAATGATCTACCTTTAACAGGACGTAAGTTCTAAGTACAAAAAGAAATAGATGCAACAACAAATACATTTTATATCAGGCCTTCCCCGTTCCGGCTCCACCCTGTTATCGGGAATTTTAAGGCAGAATCCACAATTCTACGCGGCTATGAGTAGCCCCGTTGCTTCTTTAATGAATGGTTGCCTTGAACAAATTGGTGCGGGTGGGGAATTTTTTACTTTTTTTGATGACGACAAACGCAAGACGATTTGTCATGCCCTGTTTACGGCTTATTATCAGGACAAGCATCAATACCAGACTGTTTTTGATACGAATCGGATCTGGACCGCGAGGCTGCACCAGCTCAGTGAGTTATTTGATGATTATAAAGTGATTTGTTGTGTGCGTAATCCGGCGTGGATTATGGATAGCTTTGAACGTATCTATCGTAAAAATCCTTTTGATTACAGCCGCATGTTTAATCCACAATCACGACAAACCGTTTATTCGCGTTGTGAGTCTATGATCAATGCGGCAGGCGTCGCGGGTAGTGCGTGGACCGCTTTAAAAGAAGCGTATTACGGTGAAGATTCATCCCGATTATTATTAATAGACTATGATTTATTAACTCAACACCCAGAGCGGACTATGCAGTTGTTTTATCAATTTATAGACGAACCCCTCTATCAACATGATTTTGAAAATGTGGATTACCAGGAAAATGCTTTCGATCAAAAGCTGGGGGTAAAAGGTTTGCATACGGTTAAAAGTAAAGTTGAATTTAAATCACGGAACAGTATTTTACCGCCGGATTTATTTGCCAAGTATAGTGAAATGGCGTTTTGGGAAGATAGTACCGGCACGTCTGCCAGCATTATTGCCGCTAAAAGCAGCGACTAAACAAACTGATTAATTTAAACAGAAAAAATACGAAACGGGAATTTATAATGAGTCATCATGTTTTGAATAAAGTAGCTACGGCCATGTTGCCGATTAGTATGGGGCTAGCAGCTATGCAGCCTTTAGCTGCTTATGCGGGCAGAACATCCTATTTATCATCTGGTCGCAATTCAAGCAAAATGTTAGCCGATCAGTTATCAACCTTTCCTACATCAGAAAAAGGCCATACAGCTCAAGCTATCAGCAGCTCTACTCTGGTGCAAACCAGTGCGAAAATAGCATCGACTGAGTTAGCCATAACCAAGCCGGCAACGCGGGTAAAAGACTCGTTAACTGTTCCGGTTTACGATATAGAACTCACTCAATTAAATCCTGTTTCAGAATTAGTTATTATTGATGCAGCCGTTCCCGACAAACAGGCGTTTTATAAAAAAAATAAACCGGGTGTAGAGATTGTTGAATTGCAATTTCATCAAGATGGATTAACCCAACTGACGGATTTGTTAAAAAATTACCACAATCTGGATGCATTGCACCTGGTGTCCCATGCCGATAATGGTGTGATTTATCTGGGAAATACAAAAGTTGACGAGCAGGTGCTCAAGCAAGAACTTAAAACCCTTGCTGCTCTGGACGGCTCACTAAAAGATGGTGGTGACTTGTTGCTTTATGGTTGCAACTTGGCCAGCGGAGAAGAAGGTAAAGATTTATTAGAATTGATTGCTAACCAGGCGCATATTGATGTTGCAGCCTCTAATGATTTGACTGGAAACAATAAATTAAAAGGCGACTGGGAACTGGAAATAAGAACAGGTTTGATAGAAACCGAGCAACCTTTTTCAGCAGATGCCTTAAAAGATTTTAGTGATATATTAGTAGCAAGTGATGGGACACACACTTTTAGTGGCTGGTCTGGTTTCGGAACATCGACAGTATCCACGACAGACTTTAGTATTAGCGGAAGTGACGATCAAGGCGCGGAAACTCTAAACACTATTGGTGGGTCAGAAATTTACATGGTAGAACCAGGTGCTGCCACTGGTGCTTCAATGTATTTACAAGCCGATGGCGTCAACACAGATTCGTTCCAACTAACAGCACTCCAATTTAGTGAATACGGAGCCAATCGAGGGGTGACTAATCTTTATATAAAAGGGTATGTTTCTGGCGGAGGAACAGTAACATCAACCACTCTTGCTGGAACAGGCGGTACGGATACTTTTAATTTTGGCGCAGGGCAGTTAAGTGCGTTTAGTGGTCAGCAGCTCACGGGGTTTAAGGTGTTCTTCGATAGCAGCCAAGTTGATTACTCCCAGATAGATAGCTTTACAATTTCTGGCGCACTAGCACCTAACGTTGCGCCAACGATCTCAAGTGCGCCAGCAAGCATCACCGTCACTGAAGATGTTGCTTCGGATGTCAATCTCTCGGCAGTTACTTTCGCCGATGCTGACGGTGATTCGTTAACGGCCACCTTAACAGCAAATTCCGGCACGTTAGCTTCGTCGGATGGCAATGGAACTTTTAGTGGTGTAACCGTTGCTAATTCTGGTACAGCGTCAATGACCCTTGCAGGTACCGCTGCCAATATAAACACTTATTTAGATACCACGACAAAAATAAATTACACTGGTGCATCTAACGATAATACTGCTCGTAATATCGCCATGAAAGCTAATGATGGCACAGTTGATTCTACTACAAGCAATATTACGGTAAACATTACCGATATAGCAGACATAACATCTGACAGCGTGCCCGCTAATAACACCTATGGCTTAGCAAGCAATCTTGATTTCACTTTCACTTTTGACGAATCAGTCACTGTGTCTGGAACACCCAGAGTCGCTCTAGATATTGGTGGAACTTCAAAATTTGCAACATACAACTCGGGTAGCCCTGGCACGTCCCTGACATTTCGTTATACGGTTGAATCGGGTCTAAGTGATCTCGATGGAATTGGTGTGACCAATGCCATCGATCTTAACAGTGGAACCATTATTGACACCGATGCTGATGGTTCGGGCGCTGATCTGAGTAACATAAGTTTCGCTGCAACGACATCGGTATTAGTGGACAGTACCGATCCCACCGTTTCGAGCGTCTCGGTTCCGGCAAACACGACTTATGTCGCGGGTCAGAACCTCGACTTTACCGTTAATACGAATGAAAATGTAACCGTGAATACCGGTGGCGGTACCCCGACTTTATCCCTGACCATCGGAGCGACCGGTAAATCAGCCAGTTATCTTAGTGGCTCGGGGTCCTCCGCACTGGTCTTTCGCTACACCGTTGAGAGTGGGCTGAGCGATACCGATGGCATTGCTGTGGGCGGCGCTATATCACTGAACTCTGGCACGATGCAAGACGCAGTGGGGAATAATCTAACGACGACCTTAAACTCGGTGGGCAGTACCGTTTCGGTGCTAGTGGACAGCGTGGTACCCACCGTTTCAAGTGTCTCGGTTCCGGCAAACGCGACTTATGTGGCGGGTCAGAACCTCGACTTTACCGTTAATACCAATGAAGCCGTGACTGTAAATACCGGTGGCGGTACGCCTACTTTATCCATGACCATCGGAGCGACTGGTAAATCAGCCAGTTATCTTAGTGGCTCGGGGTCCTCCGCACTGGTCTTTCGCTACACCGTTGAGAGTGGGCTGAGCGATACCGATGGCATTGCTGTGGGCGGCGCTATATCACTGAACTCTGGCA
>Ga0316206_1000984_pt1 | contig 29735 bp, 27 predicted proteins | sample 6monthpyrite_MG_FD_204942 | JGI IMG/M metagenome (GOLD analysis project Ga0316206, IMG submission 204942) | Microbial mat bacterial communities from mineral coupon in-situ incubated in ocean water Damariscotta River, Maine, United States -... | ecosystem: Environmental > Aquatic > Marine >... | reverse complement strand
CAACCAAACGATTGTTTTATAAACTGAGTCAAAAAAATTAAATTGTATTAATAATTTTTTGACCAACCTTTAAATAGTTTTCTGTCTCATTGTATAGAGTCATCATCATGATAGAACCTTGGGTTAATGCAACATACTCTTTTGCTAAAGATAGAGCAATATCTTCAGTGCAACTATCTTTTAAAATATAAGCTAATGCTCTTTTCCAAGCTAAGAAATAGGCTCTTATTTCATCTTTAAATAGTATATTTTCTGATGACACCTCTAATGCTAAATTTCCAAGTAAGCAGCCGCCTTCACTGTGAAGGAAGTAATCATCAGTTTTTTTTACAAACAATTTGATTTTTTCTTTATCTGGCATATTATCTAGATAGGCTACATTAAAAATATTTTCTTCAAAATATTTATGAATATGCTTTAAAGATTCTAGTCCAATTTCATCTTTACTTTTAAAATGGTGATAGATACTACCCTTGATTAACCCACAAGCTGAAGCAATATTTGCCATTGAAGTATTGTAGTAACCATTTATTTTAAAGAGTTTGATAGAATTTTTTAAAATCTCTTCTTTTGATGTTTTTTTAATTGCCATATTAATCCAAACGATTGTTTGGTAAAAGTGTATCTTTAATTTTATTTATTGTCAATAGTTGTAATGACATAGCAATTTACTTTTTTACTATAACATCATTCTAAATGGAACCATTGTTGAACGGCTAAATCCTTCTTTTGTATAAAATGAATGTGCTACGTCATTATCTTCATCAGTTAATAATGTTATACGTAAGCATTCGTTATCTTTAGCAAACTTTATTGCATACTCTATTAATTTAGAACCTATACCCTGATTACGATAGCTTTTTGAAATAATCATATCTTCTAATAAAGCAACCCTAGCACAATTACAAATCTTTTATTTATGTCTTAAGTATTAAGAAAATATTCTCCATCTATTTTGACATTTGCACTGCCACCAAATAGTACTTCTATTTTATCACTCTTTTTTTTAGTTATTAACTTAATAGTATTATAGTTTTCTTTGTAGCCATTCTGCTCTATTGTAATTAGTTTTCCATCCCACATCTCTCTTTTTAATAGGTATTGTCCAAAAGCACTATTCCCAGATCCAGTTGCCATATCTTCTAAATAACCAAATGTAGCAGCAAAAACTCTTGTTCTATAGCTATTTGTTTTATTGAAACACTCTTTTGAAAATAGTATAACTATATCAATTTTAGAATTTATACAAAACTGTTTTAGCTCATCTATGGTTGGAGTAACCTCTAAAATTGAATCAAGATTTTTCATTGGAACGATTAAAGTTTCAAGTCCTGAGTTTATAATTGATATATCTAGGGTTAAGTCTAGCATCTCTTCATCAACTCTTAATGCAGATAAAATGTCGTTTTGTTTTATATCTAACTCTCTAAACTTTGGGTGTGGTGAAGTAATAAAAATTGAGTTATCACTAAGTATTTTATTTTCAACAACTAATCTGTCATTTTTTGTATTTATGATGATGTGTTGTTTATTTAGAAGATCTTCTCTATTTTTAATTAAGTCATACATAATTGCAATTGTTGCGTGACCACAGAACTCAACTTCTCTTTTACTTGAATAGTATCTTAATCCAAAATTATGATTTTCCTCTTCCCAAACAAAACCAACTTCGCTAACAAAACCTTTTAATTCTTTTCCAATTGTAAGCATCTCATCACTATTTAAGTATTTAAAGTTTTCCATATAGATAACACCAGCTGGGTTTCCTAATGATTTAGAAGATGAGAAAGCATCTATTTTCTTAAATTTTAATTTTCTCATAATTGCTCCTTCATATTATTTTGCTAAATACTTTGATTGTTTTTATTACATCCATTCAATAATCTGTGTAACTTCTTCTGCTGCAAAACATTTGATTCCAAAATCTTGTGATGGTTTTTTTGCAAGTATCGCATGGTCAAAATGTTGAAGTGCTGCCTCTTTTAGTCTTGTATCCATATGATAAACTTCACGTACATCTCCAATGAGACTAACTTCTGCAATAAATACTGTCTCTTTACTTATTGCTCTATCTCTAAAACTACTAATAATTGCTGCTAATACTGCTAAGTCTGCTGCAGTTTCTACTATTTTAATTCCACCAGATATATTTATAAATACATCATATTGATTTAGGGGAAGTTCAAGCTTTCTCTCAAGTAGTGCTAAAAGCATTGTAAGACGATTACTGTCAAATCCTGTCGCACTTCTTTTTGGGTTTGGCAATGAGCTTTCACTTACTAATGCTTGAACTTCTAAAATTAGAGGACGACTTCCTTCCATTATGACAGTTAGGGCAGAACCTGCTTGCGCTTTTGTTCTAGAGAAAAATTTTGAAGATATGTTTGTTGCACTAATTAGACCTCTATTGGACATCTCAAAAATACCTATTTCACTAGTTGATCCAAAACGGTTTTTAAAGCCTCTTAAAATTCTAAGCTCTTTACTAGCATCTCCCTCAAAGTAGAGTACGACATCAACCATATGTTCAAGAACTCTAGGCCCTGCAATAGAGCCATCTTTTGTAATATGACCAATTATAAGTACTGCAATGTTTCTCTCTTTTGCTAAACGCATAAGTTCAAAAGTTATCTCTCTAACTTGTGAGACACTTCCAGGGGAGCTTGTTATCTTTTCACTATAAAGCGTTTGGATTGAATCTATGATTATAAGTTCATAATTTCTTTGGCTGAGTTCAACTAAAATTTGTTCTAGTCTTATTTCACTAAGTAAAAATAGTTTCTCTGAATTTGCATCTAATCTATCAGATCTGATTTTAATTTGTCCAGGAGACTCCTCTCCACTTACATAAAGAACATTTTTTCCAGATGATGCAACATTTCCACCAATTTTTAAAAGAAGTGTAGACTTTCCAACTCCTGGACTTCCTCCAATTAGAGTTAAACTACCAGGTACTATTCCACCACCTAAAACCATATCTAGCTCAATATCAAAACTACTAAATCTTATAACTTCAGTTTGTGTAATTTCAGTAATTGGTTGAGCTTTTATTGGAGTAGTTTGTGCAGTTGTAGTCTCTTTGAGGACTTTTTGTTGATCTTGAGATAACTCTATTAAGCTGTCCCACTCATTACAGCTAGGACATTTGCCCATCCATTTTGCTGAGGTAAATCCACATGCTTGACACTCAAATAGAACTTTTTTACGACTTGCCATCTTACATCCTTTCATTTAGTGAAAGGTTTGCATCATGTTTTAACATTAGAATTGTTTCACAGTACTGTAGCTTAATGTTTGTAATATTTTCGGCTTTTATCATTTCTTGATTTAACCTTTAATTAAAAGCTGATTATACTATAATACATTACAAGGAAATTTTATGCAAGAATATTATTTAGAACTTTGGATTCCCTCTTTAATCATGGTAGCTCTATTTATACGTCAAGCCATGTTTTTTAGTAGTAGAAATTTAATGAACTTCTCTCCTATAATAATGAGTATAGCAATTTCTGGTGCAGTTTTACACTTAATGCTTTTTCAAATTTCAGGTATTGAACAATTTTTTGTACGTTTTCAAACATCTTTAATACCAATTTTTATTGGTTTGTTACTATTTTTAATGAGTAATGTGATGTATCAAGCAAAAGAGAAAATGGATAAGGGTGATGCAGAAGAGTTAAGTGATATTTTAGTTCGCTTAATTGGAGAGATAAAAGAGTATTTTAGTCAACTTGATGTAGGTCTTCACTCTTTAGCAGAGAAAACTGGTGATGCCTCGCGTGAGTTAGAACAAAATTTTCGTGAAGAGTTTGGAGTACTTCGTCAGTTAAAAGAGAATCAAATAATATTTTTGCAAAAGTTTGAGCAATTAAGCGTACAACAATCTAAAGCAATTGAGACGTTAGAACATTACACTAAAGAGCAAAGTGTAGAGTTAGATAATGTATTACATAAACATCTCGATTTATTACGTCTATCTGAACAAGACCACTATAATATATTGTATAAATTAATTAGAGATCATATTAATGATGAGAATGAGCAAACTGTAGTAGAGAAGCAACTTGTTTCTTTGCAAGAACAGACTGAAAAGTTAAGTTATTTACTAGAAATGAGTGCAAATACAATTGTTCAAAATACACAAAGTTTTTTTGATGATTGGTTTGATGACTTTAAAAGTCGTTTTGAAATGATGCAAAAATCGCTTGTTAGTGTTGCACAGGGAACAAAGAGTTATGAAAATGCAATTGCTACTAACCAAAAAGCGTTATATACACTTGAAGAGAGTATTGTTGGTGCATCAAAGCATATGGGTATATTACAACAAAAAACAGTAGAACTTGAACCACTATATGATTCAATGAACAATACTGCATTAAAACTTTTAACAGTTGCAGGAGACTATGAGGGTGTTGAGAAAAAGTTTGAACAGTTGTTGGGTGATTTGTCACATACTCAAGAGGTAGAACTTAGAAAAATGTATTCACAAGTTGATAAAATTGCAATTTTGGGAGTTGAACATATAAAAGAATCTTTAGAATTATTACATCAACATTATGGAATTAATACACAGTCAATAAATGAGAAGATTCAAGCTGTTTCTAAAAAAGGTATATTAGAAAATACATACGGACTTAATGATGATAGTGGTATGCTTGCGTAATTTTATGGTATGTGCTATTTGGAGGCGCTTATAGATGAGTAAAACTAAAGATGATGAGTATGAGTTTGGTGAAAAAATTGTACAAGATACACATTTAAAAGTAAATGAGGTACTTAGTGGAATTGTAAATGTTCTACGTAGTGGATTTGCAAAAGTAAGTCTTATTACAACTCCTGAAATGTCAGCAGATGATATGGGGCTTGTTCACGGTGGTTTTATTTTTTCAGCAGCAGATCATGCCGCAATGGTAGCAGTAAATGAGAGAAATGTTGTTTTAGCGTCAGTAAAATCAAATTTTCTTTCACCTGTAAGAGTTGGCGATGAGGTTAGCTTTGAAGCAAGGCTTCGTCACAAAGAGGGAAGAAAAAGACTCGTAACTGTACGTGGTTTTGTGCTTGATGTTAAAGTATTTGAGGGTGAATTTAGTACAGTAGTTACAGATAGACATGTATTACAACTTAAATTGATGAAAGAAGAGTAACTAGTTTAAGTTACATAATCTAAATATTTGAAAAGTTTAAAGAAACGTTTTTTATTGATTTTTGCACTAGTAATGCTTAGTACAACAAGTCTAGTTATTAATGAATATGCTGTTTCTGAAAAGATAGAACAATATCATGGTTGCAACATTAAAATTAAAGAGTTACAGGTGACTCTTTTACAAATGCGTCGTGCAGAGAAAGATTTTTTATTATATAAAAAACAAAAATATGCTGACAAGATGCTTGAATTAGCTAATATTTTTATTAATAATTTGACTCTTTTTGACAAACAATCAATTAAGTTATCTAATATTTCATATATAAATCAAGAGCTTTCATTTCATGTGAAAATATTTTCAAAAATAAAAAAATTAATTTTTGAAATAGGAGTCGATGAAGAGCATGGATTAAAAAAGAAATTTGTTGAAGATGTGTACAAACTAGAACATATATTAAACAGTAAAAAGTCAACTAAAACGTTGATAGCTCTTCTTCAACTGCGCAGAGCTGAAAAAGACTTTTTTTTAAGTCATGATTTGAAGTATTTAGATATTTTTAACAATATTATAGCAACTTTCTCGGCTGAAGCTTCTACCAAAGAGTTTTACTATTTTAGTAGTTATCATAATACTTTTATGGAAATTGCTAAAAAAATGCAACAGATTGGATTAAATGAAAATCTTACTTTAAAATCTAAAATGGAGAGTAGTGTCCATCATATTGAAAATGCATTTTCTAAAGAACAAGATGGTGTAATAAAAATTATCAACAAAGAGATAGATGAGTTAGAAACAGAACAAAAGATAATTTATTTAACATTTCTTCTTCTTTTAATATCTCTAATTTATATTACATTCAAACAGATTTATCAATCTTTTTCAATAGTAAAAAGGTTTTTTTATAACTTTAAATATAGCTCAGAACGCTTGGATTTAGGAAGTTTATATTTTACTGAACTACAAGATATCGCTCAAATTGTAAATGATATGATTAGCAGACGAGAGAGTGCTGAAAAAGAGGCTAAGCATGAGACTAAAATATTAGAAGAGTATAAAAAAGCAATTGATAGCAGTGCCTTAGTATCAAAGACTAATACACAAGGAATAATAACTTACGCAAACAAAACTTTTTGTGATGTATCTGGTTACTCATATGATGAGCTTGTTGGACAAAACCACAATATAATAAGACATCCAAGTACTCCATCATCTTTATTTAAAAAATTATGGCAAAGAATACAGTCTAAGCAGATATTCTTTGGAACAATTAAAAATAGAGCTAAAAATGGGGATGCTTATTATGTTGATGTTACTATTGCTCCAATATTAAATGAAGACAATTTTATAGAGGAATATATAGCTATTCGTCATAATGTTACTCCTTTAGTTGAAGCAAAAGAGCGTGCAGCTGCTGCAGAAAGTGCAAAAGATTTATTTTTATCCAATATGAGTCATGAGATTCGTACGCCACTTAATGCGATACTTGGTTTTGTAAATTTATTAGAGCCTGAAATGAAAAGTGAAAAAGGGTTAAAGTATTTAAATATAATCGAAGAATCATCAGGCTCACTTTTAAGTATAGTTAATGATATTTTAGATTTTGCAAAAATCCGTAGTGGTAATTTTGCAATAGATTCTCATGAGTTTAATATATTTGAATCTATAGAGAGTATTGTTGAGCTATTTTATGCAAAGGCATACGATAAGAGTATTAATTTTATAACATTTGTTGATCCTTCATTTTCTGATTGTCTTTATGCAGATATTCAGCGTGTAAAACAGATACTAATTAATTATCTAAGTAATGCACTAAAATTTACGCCAGATGGCGGACAGGTTGATGTGAATATTACATTTGATAGTCATAAATCATATTTAAATCTTGCTGTAAAAGATAGTGGAATAGGTATTGAAAAGGAGAAAAAATATACTATCTTTAGGGCTTTTTCTCAGGCGGATGATTCTACTTCTCGTAATTATGGTGGAACTGGACTTGGTCTTTCCATCTGTAAAAACCTTGCTACGTTAATGGGTGGTGATGTTGGATTAACAAGCACACTTGGCGAGGGCTCTACATTTACATTATCAATACCAGTTAAGGTATGTAATGAACAAAGTATGGCAACAATAGCTTTGGAAACTATAAAAGACATGAAGGTTATGTTTTTATCTAGTACTATATATTCAAAGCTTTTATATCGTTATTTTGATGTATTTGGAGTTGAAGTATTAGATAGTGAAGTGGATAAGAAAATATCTAAATCTACTTATATTTTCTTTGATGCTTCTAGTACACCTAATGAAGAGCTTGAACAATTTACACAATCTCCTTTTAATCTTGTTGCAATAGTAGATAAAGAATATAATGTTAGTCTATTACCAAATCACTGTAAAGTACTAACTTTACCATTAACACCTCTGAAAATAGTTGACATTATGGCAGATAAGGTAGCTATATCAGATAATGTAGATCAAAAAGAACAATTTAGATTTAAAGGTCATGTTCTAGTAGCTGAAGATAATAAAGCAAATCAAATGTTAATTGATGAGATGTTAAATAGCTATGGTATTGAGTATAACATAGTTAATGATGGGAAAGAAGCTATGCGATTATTTAAAAAAAATAGTTATGATATTGTCTTAATGGATAACCATATGCCTAATCAAGATGGTATTACTACTATAAAAAAGATTTTAGAGTATGAATTAGATGTAGGTGCTAAACACACTCCAATAGTTATGTTAAGTGCAAATGTTATGCAAGAAGATCAAGAAAAATTTATTGCAGCTGGTGCAGATGACTTTTTAGGTAAACCGATGAATGCTAGCAAGTTTATGTTAGTACTAGAAAAATATCTTGAACAGAGTGTTTATAAAGATACAGAAAGTCATGATGAGAATAGACAAAAAAATATAGAGCACATAGAGCGTATTGTTAAAATTTTAGGAATTCCTGTTGCTAGTATTGAGAAAATTTTAAAGTTATATTTTGAAGAGTTACCAGATATTTTAGATGCATTAGACGAAGCTGTAGAACAAATTGATTATGAAAAAATAGAGATAGCTTCACATACAGTTAGTGGAACAAGTGCTACATATCTTTTGGATGATTCTAAGGAGATTGCATCTAAAATAGAGAAAGCCTCTAGAAAAAAGAAGACTAACTTTAATTATAAAAAAGAGGCAAAAAAGCTAAGAGATGCAATTTCCCAAGAGAAAAGCATAATGGGGGCATAATTTCTAATCCATAAGTTGTGCAATCCAAAATTTTGTATTTCTCTGTTCATGAGAGATTGTAGTAGTCCCACCATGACCTGGGTAGACAGTTTTGTCATAGTTTAGAAGTGACAACTTTTTTAAACTATCAACCATTTGATTAGAATCTGAATAGGCAAAATCTGTACGACCTATAGAATCTTTAAAAATAAAATCTCCACTAAATATAGCATCACCAATTTCAATCATGGAACAACCTTTTGTATGTCCTGGCATGTGGTGAAAAATTATCTTAACATCATCTATACTAACTGTTTTATCGCCTTCTATCATGAAATCGGCTTTACTTGGTGGAACATTCATGTTAATTGCACCTGCTGTTAGCATAAAAACATCATCACTTGGTGTATAAATTGGTAATTTTAATTTCTCTTTTAGTTCAGCATTTGACCATACATGGTCAAAATGGCCATGTGTGTTAAGAATTGCAACAGGGTTTTTTACATTGTCTATTACCCACTGTGTAGCTCCAATTCCAGGGTCTACTATAAAATCTTTTTCATCAACTGTTACAATATAACAATTAGTTTGATAGTCACCCATCTGTTTTTGTTTAATATTCATATTTTAATTATCCTCCCAAATGGTACATCACTTCTATCTCCATGCACAATCCAAATAGTTTGTGCTAATGGCTCTTTAGTTGGGAAAATTCCATCTGCATCTGTGAAGTATATTATAGCATCTGGATTTATATAGTTTGTCTCTATATAATCAAAAAGAGGTCGAAAGTCAGTACTAGAACCTGCTGGAATTTCATAATCAAAGGTATCACCATTCTCATAAGTGTAATGAGCTTTAATTTTAGAATCTATAAAAAATAGGTCAATTTTAAAGTTATTGAAAGTCATAAGCAGTGATTCTAATTCACTAATAAATAGTTCTATTTTATTTTCATCAATTGAACCAGATACATCTACTCCAACAACTAAATATAGATGTTCACTTTGTGCAGAGGGCAGGGCTAAATCCATGTATAGATATTTTTTATTTGGAGGAGAAATTCTGTAATCATTGCTATGAAATCTATTTAAAAAAATAGACAACTCATTTCTCCAATCAATAGAAGTTTTAACTAAGCCACTAAAAATACGCTCTATAGATTCTGGGACATTGTGCATCTGTTTTGCACGAGTTAGACCATCGTTTAATCTCTCTTTCATTTGTGCTTGTTGAAGTTTACTCTGTTCTTTGTTTTCAAAACGTTCTGTAAGGTTACTATCGTTATTTTTCTCTTTTTCTTCTGCGTTACTTTTAGAATCTTCAGCAGCGTTGTCACCTTTGTTGTCAATCTCATCTAAGAGTGTCTCATAAATCTCTTCAGCATATTCACCACTAAATCGCCTATCATAATGCATGCGAGGTGGAAGTTCAAAACCATTTTCTACTAACATATCATTAATCGCATAATCAGTTGCCATCTCCCAAAGCCAGTTTAGACGTCCTGATTTTCGTTGAGTATGCCTTAAGCTTTGGTGCATAGCTGCATTATTTAAGATAAATGTTATTTGTGAGTCATTGAGAGTTTCAATAAAGTCTGGATTGTATAAAAAAGTATCGATACTACTTTTAAAACTTTCAATATTTTCATCTTCAACGTAAGAGAAACTATTTACAAGTGAAGAGAAAAATGGTTGTTCTATTACCATTTTACTTCTAATTTGAGTTATCTTTTTTTCTGTGTTCATTAGTCTTTCTTAATAGATTGAACTATTCCTTGATTTTTCCCATCAATTTTACGAACATCTATTTTAAATGTTTTTGGTGCTTCTAAACCTATAATGACCATTGGAACAGATAAAACATCTCTTAGTGGATCTAAATATGTTAAAAATTTTTCATACTCTCCAACTGAACCATCAAACCCACCACTATCCTTTAGCTCTTTTGTAGCACAAATTATGACACCAATCTCAGTATTTATCTCTTTTTTTACATGGTTTAACTCTCCTGCTAAAACAGGCTTAATTAAATTCCAAGCAATTGCCTCACCATGATTAAAAGCAACCTCTACAGAAATACTACTCTTTGCAAAATCTAATCTCCATCTATTGCCACTATACTCATCATTTTGAAATATTGAGCTTTCTGCATTCCAGTTTAGTGCAACTAATTTGTCTTTTAAGAGATTATTGATAGCTTTTGAAATACTCATAGCTTTTGTCTTCTCATGATACTCAATAATTTTTTCATCACTCATACTACTAATTGCACTTAATAACTCATGCCACACCGAATTATAGTTTGGTTCATTATTTAGTATGATTTCACCATGTCTAAATGAGTGTATTTTGTAATTCATTACTTTATATCTCTTCTAAAATTTTATTACCAAGTTTTTCAACTATGCCAACAACTAAAGCATTACCCATCAAAAAAGCTCTCTTTGAATCTGTCATGCCAGCAGTATGATTATCAGGAAACATATTTAATCTCTCTAGCTCTATTGGCGTTAGCCTTCTATGTTTGCCATTAATTGAGACAACATGCTTGAATCTCGAAGCGCTAGCTCCACCTTCTCCTGTAATGATAGTTCTTGATGGTTTATTTACACAATCTGGAAAACCCATGCTTCCTTCTGTGTATATATATTGGTGACCAGTTGTTTTATTTATTCGTTGAATTGACTTTGCGCCTTTTTGGTATTTCCACTTTTCTAGTTCAACATCATCAATGTAAAACTCTTTTGGTACTAAATCTTCATCTTGTAAAAAGTCACCTAAAACTGAACAATTACCTTCAAAGTCTACATCTATCTTTGATGTATAATAGATTCCATCAACCATATAACCAGTATCTAAAAAAGCATTCTGTTTTGGTGTCTCTTTATTGAAATTATCTGTTATATCTACTAAATCATCACTAAGTTTTGCAGATATAATATTTTCGTTTGCAACCTCTTTAATAGGAAATGTTTTTGCAAATAATCCGCTTTTACTTAGTATCTCAGTGGTAGAGTCTGATTTGAGAATTTTATAAAAATTTGTATCTTTTTTTGTGGCAAATATAAATACTCTTCTTCTTTTTTGTGGCATTCCATATTCACTAGCATTTATTACTCTCCACTCTACAGCATATCCTAGTGCATTAAGAGATGAAAGTATTATTGCAAAGTCTCTACCTCTTTGACTAGCAGGTGACTTTAGTAACCTGTCTACATTTTCAAGTAATAGGTATTTAGGAGACTTGCCTTTTTTCTCTTGCAAAATTCTATATATTTCCCACCACAAAACTCCTTTTTTACCAACAATGCCATGAGAGTTTTTTAATGTACTTGCAACTGAGTAGTCTTGACAAGGAAAACCACCAACAAGTAAGTCATGGTCTGGAATATCTTTTACAGTTACTTTTGAAATATCTTCATTTGAATGGTTTTCGTATCCAAACCTTGCTTCATATATTTTTGAGGCATGTTGTAGTTTTGTAGATGGTTCCCACTGGTTACTCCATACAACTTTGAAGTTTTTATTGTCACATTCTGCTTGTTCTAATCCAATACGGAATCCACCAACTCCAGCAAATAGTTCTACTGTTTTTATATCTTTACTTTTTGCCATTTGTGAATTAATACTCTCTTGTTCTTCAAATTTTTGATATAAACTAAACAGGTTTGGTGTTTTCACTATATTTCCTAATTGTTTTAGGAAAATATAGCATTAAAAATTAATTTTTTAAAAGTATATTACAAATTGAAATATAGTTCTAGTATATACTGAATCTTACTATAAAAGATAGCTAAACTTTTCTACCCATAGGCTCCAACTTTTCAACCTCTCAAGGTTTGCCCCATTTTGTCCTAAGTCTTGAACTAAAAGAACAGAAAATTCAGATTTTAATTCAAGTGCGTATTTCAGAACATTTTCTAGCTCTTCATCACTCTTTGCATTTGCAATTATTGAAGAGATTAGCGCATGTAGCGCTTGTGGACTTGTAGGATAGAAGGTCTTATTTGCATTTAAAATATCTTCAATTAAAGGAAGCTCAGAAAAAACTTTTTTAAAAGAGAGAAATTTAATAGCACTACTCTCTCCAACTGCACCACTTATTAGATCTAATAAAAGCTCTTCACTAGCACTTGAATGTAAAATATTACTAACATACTCCCAACTTCTTGGAGTTGCAAAACTTTTTTGCATAGCATCAGCTTGGAACATGAAAAGTTGAGAATTTTCAAAACTTATAAATGAGATTACAGCACTATGAATATCTGCTTTATATGCCCAGTTTTTCCAATCTTCAACATCAACATCAAAGTCAAGGTGAACAAAGCGGTTTGCTAGAGGTGAGGGCATTCTAAATGTTACTCCTCTGTCATTCTCACGATTTCCAGCAGCTACTATTGCCCAGTTTTTTGGTAGAGTATACTCACCAATTTTTCTATCAAGTATAAGCTGATAAGCAGAAGCTTGAACTGATGGTGGCGCTGCATTTAACTCATCTAAAAATAGTATTCCACTTGTATCTTCATCGTGAGGTAAAAAAGATGGACTAGCCCATACAGCACGATGAGTATGTTTGTCAAAAAAAGGGATCCCTTTTAAATCAGTTGGATCTAAAAGAGATAATCTTAGGTCAATGAAGTCAATATCTAACTCTTGCGCTATCTGTTTTACAATTGAAGATTTACCAACACCAGGTGCACCCCAAATAAATGTTGGAATTTGGCTTTCAATTAAAGAGTGAAGAGACTTTGTAATGGTTTTTGCTGTCATACCCATCCAATATTTTGTGAAATTGCGTCTGTAAAAGTAGGGTTTTCTTTTACATATCTGTTTAGTATAGCATCTAATTGAAATTGTTCTAATATTTCAAGTGGAGTTGATATATTTTTTGCTAAAAACTCAGAGACGGTAGATTTATTTAATGAGTAAAGCTCTTCATAAATTTTTTTATTAAGATGTATATTTTTTGCTAATGAAGAGTTTATCTCATCATTTTTTAAAAGCAGTAGTTTTTGAACCTGAGTATCTTCTAATCTCTGTGCTGTTGCCAAGTTAGACAATAGATTTATATTTTCTTTAACTAGGAGAGAATTTAAATCATCACTTGAGAGGTTTATATTGTTTGCAATAGCTAGTTCAATAGATTCATTATTTAAGATAAAAAGGGTGTGTAGCATCTTTGTAGTTAATGAGTTGTTATTTGCAATAAAACATAATCTTTGTGCATCAAGAAGAGTTAATGTTTTTTTGAAATTTTCACTATCAAATATAAACGTATTTAAAAGAGTCTCTATTATCTGAATGTTTTCATCATTTAAAAGTTCAAAAAGTAGTTCTTCAGATAGTCCACTGTTTGATGCTAAAGCAAGGCGAATCTGAGGCTCTTTTTTAGAAGCTATCTTTTGTAAATATATTGATAAGTTTGTGTTTGATGCTGCTGCTGATTTAACATCCATTTTACTATTTTGTAAAAGTTTTTCTAAAATCTTTTCTGGAGTATGAGGGTTAAGCCCAAGTGCAATTTGGATGTTTAAAATTGGATTCTTGGGATTGTCATCATCTACTTGTGCATTTACTGAGCCAATGGAATATATTGCCTCTATTACTTCAGCTCTTGATGTTCTGTTTATTAGGTGTAAAAAACCTAAAGGTGAGAGTTGAGTTAAATGGTTACGCTCAATATCTTCATAAAACCTTTCAATAAATGCAGCACTTACATCTCTATTTTCATTATTTCCAAATAAGTCCTCTTTCTGCCAGTTATGAAGTTTAAATAGAGATAAAAAAAGTTCATCTGTAATATATGGATTCATTAAGAAACTTTTCAATCTTTCTTGATTGTTACTAAGTTTTATAGACATTAAAAGAGAAGATGGGACAATTAAAGAACTTAGTTTTTGCTCAAACACTTTAAGAAAAACTATTTTTTTATCTACTGACTCTAAGATATTTTCATCATACATAGAGATGGCATTTCCCTCAACTATCCAGTCTGCTTTGTCAAGATCATCAGTAAGGTGAATATCTAACGGGGTTAAAATGTTTTTTAATTCATCAATAGTGAATAATTTAGTCTTTCCAAAAATCTTTATATTTGCTTGTTTACTTAAAAGTTCTTCAATCATTTCGCCATGTTATCAAAAGGAACTTAAAGGTATACTTTTTAAAAATTTTTAATTTAAGAGGTCTACTTATGGCAAAAGAGCACACGTTTGATATTTCAGCAAAAATAAGTCTACAAGATGTCAAAGATGCGATAAGCATGGCGCAAAAAGAGGTTGGTAGTAGATACGATTTTAAAAATAGTACACATGAAATTACTCTAAATGATAAGCTTTTAATTTTAATAGCAGAATCAGATAATAAACTTGATGCACTAAAAGATATTGTAATTACTAGGTTAATAAAAAGAGGTCTTTCATCAAAAGTTTTAGATGAACTTAAAGTAGAAGATTCAAGTGGTGGAAATAGAAAAGTTACATTTAAAATTGTTGACTATATTGAGACTAAAGAGGCTAAAAAGATTGTTGCTGAGATTAAAAAATTAAAACTAAAAGCAACTTCACAAATAGAGGGTGAGCACATTCGTGTTAAGTCTGCAAAAATAGATGATTTGCAAAAAGTAATGAGTGCTATAAAAGCAGGCGAATGGGAAGCACCAATTATTTTTGAGAACATGAGGTAAGAATGGCAAAGTATATATTATTAGATACAGAGACAACAGGGACAGGTGAGTTAGACCGCGTTATACAACTAGGATTTATGGTGCTAGGTAGACCTGATGAAAAGCCTGAAATTCATAATCAGTACTGCTCATGTGAGCAAAAAATCGCTTTTGAAGCGATGGAGATACATAATATTACTCCTGATATGATAGAAAAAGAGCCAACATGTATAGATTCACCAGCTTATAAAAGATTACAAGAGCTAAATACAGATGATAACTATCTTTTCATACAAAATGCTCCATTTGACCTAGGAATGCTTAAAAAAGAGGGTTTTAATTCAAATATGCAATTAGTTGATACTCTTCGTTGTGCAAGACACCTGTTTAGCGAATTAAATTCACATCGCCTGCAATTTATGCGTTATGCATTAGATATGTATAAAACAGAGAAAGAGGTAGCTGGCACTTTAGGTGTTGACATTAAAGCGCACGATGCTATGGGTGATGTACTTGTTATGAAGATGTTAATAAGTGAACTTACAAAAAGAGTTAGAGAAGTTTATCCTAACGATAAACCGATGCAAAAACTAGTAGAATTAACTAAACAGCCAGTACTTATAAAAACTTTTAAATTTGGAAAATATAGAGGTCAAGATGTATCAGATGTTGCTTCAACTGATGCTGGTTATTTAAAATGGATGTTAACAAATATGAAAGATTTAGATGAAGATATGCGTTATACGCTAGGTAGGTATATTGAGAGTTAAACAGTATTTAAAATAATGGACTTCTTGTAAAACTAGAATAATCCTCAGAGTCTAATAGTAAAACAGGCTCCATTATTTTCATTTGTTGCTTGAATAGTGCCTTTATGATGTTCTTCGATAATTACTCTTGACATATACAGACCAAGTCCAGTACCCTGCTTTTCATCTTTAGTAGAAAAGTATGGGTCGAATATATTTTTAATTATACCTTCTGGTATTCCACCAGCATTGTCTAATATCTCAATTATGTCAGAGTTATTGTCATATTTTGTTGTAATTATAATTTGTCTATGCTCAGTTCTGTTATGACTAAAATTATCTTGTGCATTTTTTAAGATATTTAAAATTACCTGCATCATCTCATTTTCATACATTACAATTTTATTAATATTGTTATATCTTTCAATTATCTTAATTTTATCAGCATCTAATGTAGATTTCACAATATTTAGGGCTTTTGTTATAGGTGATGTAATTATTTGGGTTGTAGACTGTTTATTTGGTTTGTAAAAGTTTCTGAAATCATCAATTGTACTTGTAAGATTTTTTACATAAACTCCTATTCTATCAATACTATTATTGAACTGCTCCTTACAGGCTATAGCATCTTTTTCTTCAGTTATATTATACTTATCTAAATGTAGTAACATTTTCATATTTGAAGCTGTGACGGATATAGAGCTTAGTGGTTGTCTCCACTGGTGAGCAATCATGCTAATCATCTCACCCATTTGTGCTAGGCGAGATTGGTTAAACATATACTGTTGTTGGATTCTATTCTTTTCAACTTCTTCATTAACTTTAACCTTAAGCAAAGATTGCTGTTTTATATTGTAGTAAGTAGTTAGGGCTAGTAGAAATAGTATAATAATTGAACCTATATTAATCCAGATATATTCATTTAATATTTTTTTAATATTTAAATTATTTGAATAAGAGACTAAGTAAGCAACTGTTTTATTATCTTTAATATTTTTAATTGGTAAAAAAGCTACAATGTAGACATCTTTAGAGAGAGAGTGGTGAAGAGCAAAAGAGTTATGGTGTTTTATGTTTTTATTAATCTCTTTTTTTAAAGCTATGTTTGTTGATACCTCTTTTGCGTAAAGCTTTGATCTCTTTTTAGATGGTGTTAAATAGACAAGAAAGTTATTATGCTCAATACTCTGCACATATTTAATTACTCTTTGCTCTTTCCATATATTTGTATCAAAAATATTTTTATTAAGAATAAAATGTGTATCTATACCATGTAATGATGTCATATTTTTTTGTAAAAAGTCTGAAGCAAAAGCTATATCAACACTTCCTAGAAATTCATTTTTATAGTGAAGTGGAAAAACATTACGAAAAGCATGTGATATTTTGCCCTGTTCAAAGCCACTAATCGATTTTTCATTAGAATTTACATATGTAAAACTATAGCGTACAGATGTGAGGTCATCATCAAACTTGTCTTGTTTATGAACTCTCAAAAAAGTTTTATTGTTATTAAATGAAAATAGCATAATATTTACACCATACTTCATCATTCTTTTGTAGTGTGGTTGTAATAATTTGTAAATTTTTTTACGAATCTTATCACGCTTAGCACTACTATCTGCATGTTTAGCTTTTGCAAAAAGCTCTAAAAAATTTGGTTGATTTAAAATAGTTTGATAAAAATTTTGAGAGATATTCTTGAAGTGTTCAGTTGTAACTTTATAGTTGTTTTCTAGATATTTAATTTGCTGAGCGTATGTATTTTGTATATAATCATTTTTGTAGGTTGTTGTAATTAAATAGATTATAGAATACAGAGATACAAATAGTAGTACAATAAAGATTTTAATTGTTTTTAGAGAATATCTATTTTTTAGAATCATTTTTAGTCACCAAGTTAGTTAATGTTATATGTTGTATGAGTATTATAACCAAACTAAATTACTAATGTTAAGTTTTAATGCTATTGTGATACAATACGATAATTATAACTTAGTTTAAGTAGGAGCGGTGAAATGTCACTTTTTGGTAGTAGTATAAAAGATAAAAATAGAATTAAAGAGCTTGAGTTAAAGAACAGTGAATTAGAACTTGAAATATCTCAGTTAAAATCTAGCAAAGAAGAAAAAGCAGAATTTGATGAAGAAGAGTGTAGAAGCTATAAGGAAAAAGAGGAATCTATAGGTACAATAATTCAGCTGTTACTAAAATCGTACAAAAGTGGTGTTACTTTTACGAAAACTATAATGGAATCAGCTGTTGTTCAACTTAATGAAGCTGGTGATCTCAATGGTCGTACGAGTAAACGTATTGATACTGTTCAAGATGATAGTAAACATATTAATGAAACAATTGATTTTATTGCACAAGAAGCTACTAATTTGGATACTGGAGCAAATGTATTGCATGAGAGTGTTACATCTATTGGTAATATAATTGATTTAATTAAAGATATATCAGATCAGACAAATCTACTTGCACTAAATGCTGCTATTGAAGCTGCACGTGCAGGAGAACATGGACGTGGATTCGCTGTTGTTGCAGATGAAGTTAGAAAATTGGCTGAACGTACTCAAAAAGCTACTCAAGAGGTTGAAATCAGCATAACGCAGTTAAAACAAAATACATCAGAGATTCAAGATACTGCTGAGACATTTAGAAAAAGTACTGATGATATGAGTGGAAGATTGTCTTCATTTTTTGAAGAGTTAGAATTTGTAATCTCTAATTCACAGCGTATAACTGGTATTACTGAAAATATTACAAATGAAGTTGGTATTGGAACAGGTAAGTTAGATCATATTCTGTTTAAGCTTTTAGGTTATAACGCATTTATAAATAATGAAAATCCTGTATTAATAGATGAACATAATTGTTCTTTTGGTAAGTGGTTTGGTGAGAATAAAGATAAAATAAAAGATGATACAAAAACAATAACTAGCTTAGGTCAGCATCATGTTATTGTTCATGAAAAAACAAAAGAAGCAGTAGCAGAGTGGAAATCTGAGAACTTTGAAAAAGCAATAAATATCATGAGCGATGTTGAATACTCTAGTGAAACTGGTTTTGAAGAGCTTTACGCTAGTTTTGTGAATCATAGAAAGTAGATAGTATATATTTAACTATCGACTAGACTAGACATTTTTTCATGATAGTCTAGCATTTTTTATCTTCTGCAACTATATGATGTATAAGATTTATTTAAATGAAATGTGCAAGTTCAAGCTCAATTTCGTGTATCTTAAGTTTTGGAATTTTGATAATTAAATTGTTAAAGTCAGAAACAATATTTTGATGTAACTTTTTGTGCCTCTGTATAAAGTCATGCTCAGAAAGAGAGCCCATAAACTCTTCTTCATGCTCAAAATGTAGTTTTTTAAATTCAGCTTTATATTTTACATTTTCATTCTGTCTTTTCCAGATGGCAGTTTTTTTATCACTTAATAGTATATGCCCAAGCATTAGTGTCTCAATAAAATATGACAACTGCTTCTCAAACTCTATAGCGCTCATAGATGAAATTTTCTTAATAAAATCATTCATAGCCTCAATGATTTTTATGTTCACCATCAATGAGCGTATCACCAATTAAATATGAGTCTTGCCATTCTAAGTCAAACATTTATACCAACTTTATATTTTTATTTTAATTATTATAACTAAAATATTAAACATATTTGATGATAAATTAGTGAGAATAAAGTACAAAATTATTAATAGTTGGAAGTTATTATCAATTCAAATATTTGTCAGATTGAATATAAATGTTAAATTTTCAAGAAACCTTAATTACTTACTTCCTAAGGTCAATAATAAATGGTATAATCTTACATAAAATGAATATAAAATATATTTAGCAGGAAACAACAATAATGCAAAAAGCAAAAGTATTAGAAGATATTTACAATAATTTTGAGGGTAATAGACCACTAAGTGAAGATGAATATGAATTTTTTATTAATATTTTTGATAAAAAACTTAAAAGATTTATTGGAAATATCAAAAGAAATACAAACAAGCAAAATATATTTTTTATAGCTGGACAAAGAGGCAACGGGAAAAGTACAATTCTAAATAACTTAAAGCATGAAAATTCAGAGTTTGAAAAGAGCTATGAAATAAGACATATTCAAGCCATGGAAGTGTTTAGACATGATGATATTGACATAGTAGATATTCTTTTAGGAATAGGTTTTAATCTAATTGATAACAATGATTTAGACAAAGAGAAAAAAGAGAGCTTAAAACAAGAGTTTGAAACACTGCTCAAAGAAGTTGAAGAGATAAATAGTGGAGAACTTACAAAAATTAAAACTGAAGCGACAAATGGAAGTTCTGATCTTTCAGCTAATGCGATGCTAGAAGCTAAAGTTGGTTTCTTCTCATTCTTTAGTGCAAAAACATCAATGAGCTCTACATATAAAGCTGATGAAAACATTAGAAAAGAGGCGAAAAGGATTTATAAATTTAAAAATAAAGACCTTTTAACCATGATAAACTCTTTAATACAAAAGTATAGACTATTAAAAAATAGCCCTAAAGAGATTTTATTGATTCTTGATGGTTTGGAAAAATTAAGTAGCATTGATGAGGTATTTACAAAAGATATAGACATTTTAAGAGATTTAGCTTGTTTTAAAATCATAACTATGCCTGTCTATTTAAAAGATATTGTAGATGGTTACAATGTTAAAGCGATAGATTTTACTATGGAAGTTGACAAAGATGGAGATATAAAAAATTTAGAACTTTTAGAAAAAGTCATAACAAGTAGAATAGAAAATTTAGATTTAATTACTAAAGATGCTATAGCTTTAGCAATCAAAATGAGTGGCGGAAATTTAAGACAACTTTTGGAGATTATTCAAAAAGCATCTACGGAGGCTTTAGATGTCTTTGAGAGTGCTGTCATTGATGTGGATGAAGTAGAAAGTGCCATAGAATTAATTCAAGGTGATTTAGATACTAAAATACAGATGAATGCTGAATTTTTAAAAGAGATAAGCACTTCACACATCATAAATAAAGAGAATAAAGATGACTTAATAGACACGCTTCGTTCAGGTTTGGTATTTGCTTACCTAAATGGAAAAGCATACTATGATATAAATCCAATCATAAAAGAAAATTTAGCTAGGCTTTGATGAAATCTCTTTTACCTGTAGACAAGGTCGCTCTGAAGAGGCTAGAATTAAGCATAAAGAGAGTTTCTAATTCTGCTGGAATTATTTTAGTCGGAGTAGATACAAAAAAGCTATCAGATGAGTTTTCAGAATATTTAACTCTAAATGACAAGCTCATTACTTTTGATTTTGCCAAAGAGATTTTAAGTAAATTAGCTTATGAAGAGAGTTTTGATAAAGAGAATGTTTTTCTAGCTAATATTTATGAGAATGAGCATAAAAAAGAGATAATAAATCATCTTCAATTTCAAAGAGACTTTATTCCAGAAAAAAATATCAAAATAGTCATAATCCTATCTAATGAAAGTTTAGAATACCTAAAAACAGAAGCTGGAGATTTATACTCAACTGCAAAGTTTTCACACTCTTTTATCGACCACTCTTTTGAAAACACTTTTATACAAAATGATGAAAAATTAGATAAAGCTCTACAAGAATACGAAAACTATTTACAATCTAAAGTACAACACAATAATATACTATATGAATTAAGTGCTAAAGTAGCACAAGAAGCATATAGGTCCGGGAAACTAGAATTGTCATTAGAATATTTAAATAAATCCCTCTTGTATACGAACAGTCAAAAAGAAAAATTAGCTTATATTTATTCTAATATTAGTACTATTAATCACTCTATGGCAAATTATCAACAATCTATCAAGTATCAACGTAAAGCTTTAAAAATAGGAGAAAAATTAAAAGATAATCAAATTATTGCAGATTCTATAGAAAGACTTGCAGAAGTATACTTTTCACTCTCTAGTTATAAAGTAAGTCTAAATTATTTAAATGATGCTTTAAAACTTAATAAAAAACTCAATAATAAAATAAATATATCTAGAGTCTTTCAGATGTTTGGATCTGTCTATAGTAAGCTTGGAGATTATAATAAAAGTTTATCGTACTACAATGATGCGCTAGCAATAAATAGAGAATCAGGAGATAAATTAGGCGAATCAGCCTCTTTAGGTAATATTGGAACAATATATCATGACATGTCAGAAATAGATAAAGCATTAGAGTATTATAAAAAAGCATTATATATTTACGAGCAGATAAATAATAAAGCTGGGATTTCAAGAGTACTTGGAAATATTGGAATAATTTATCTAAACTTAGGAAAATTAGAAACTGCCTTGGAATACCAAATAGAAACATTAAAGATAGCAAAAGAGGTTGGTGATAAAAGTCATATTGCCAATGCATTAGTAAATATTAGTGAAATTTATATTGAACTAGAAGAGTTTGAACTGGCACTAGAATACGCTCAACAATCATTTGAGATTGCAAAAGATATAGACGCCAAAAAAGAGATAGCAACTGCACTCAATTTTATTGGTACTATATACTTAAGTCAAAATGATACAGAGCTATCGTTAAAGTACCAACAAGATGCTCTAAAAATTCAAAAACAGATTAAAAACAGACTTGGAATTGCTAATAGTTTAACGGCCATATCTAATGTTTATGCAGATCAACAAAAATATGATTTGGCAATCAAGTATCAAGAAGATTCTTTAAAAATTAGCCAAGAGTTAGATAATAAAAGAGGAGTTGTAGTTTCATTAAATGAGCTTGCAGTTATTTATAAAGAATTAGATGAATATCCAAGAGCCATTGAGCTTGCAAAAGAAGCTTTGAATATTGCTAAAGAGAAAAAACTCATTATGTTGGAGGCTAATGTTTTACTAACATTAGCGCAAATATATGAAAAACAGAGTGATAGAAAAGAGGCTAAAAAAAATTATCTATTAGCTAGACATCTTTATGAAGCAATGAAGCTAGAAAACAGGGTTATCAGTATTAATCAAAAATTAAAAGAGTATGAGTGAGTAGGGGTTTAAAATGCAAATACGAGTCTATTATGAAGATACAGATGCTGGTGGGATTGTTTACCATACAAACTATTTAAAATATTGTGAGCGTGCTAGGAGTGAGATTTTTTTCACTAATGGGCTTTCGCCTGCAGTTGGAGATTCTCATTTTGTTGTTGTTCACATTGATGCGAACTTTAAAGCTTCTGCAAAACTTGGTGATATGTTAGATGTTACTACTGTCTTAAAGAGTAATAAACGTACCTCTTTAGTTCTTACTCAAGAAGTTCTTCGCGCAGGGCAGGTGCTATTTTCAATGGACGTTACTCTTGTTTTTACGCAAGGTGCGCGCCCTAAAAGATTAACTAAAGAGGCTTTAGAGCTATTTAGTATTGACAAATCGTGAGTACGTTGCACGTTTTAGCTCTATTGGGTAGTCCATTTGGTTTTTTTTCATATTAATATTTGCAAACTCTCTAGGTTCGCCTGTAATACGGTTATAGAAATAATCTATCCCTAGAGTTGATGAAAAATTAATCCAATCATACTCAATATTATTATTTAGAAGGTAGTTTATCTCGCTTATATAGTCATTGTTATTTTGTATAGAGTTTGCTATGAGCATATGTTTACGATCATTGTATTGTGTAATAGACAGAAGCAGAGGATCATAATTAATTTGAGTAGATAAGATTCTGTCACTCTTAATATCGTAAAGAGTTAACTGTGACATTACAAGACCACTTTTTACAATAGGTGTGTTTAGAATTGCCGTTGTATTTTTTAGTTTTCTATTTCTTCGTAAAACTTTTTTAAGGTTAGATGTACGGTTACTAATACTCTGTTTTAAAATAATACTCTTTCTTGTTAATTTTTTCTCTACTTTTTCATTTAACGTTCTTCCTAACGCTCCATCATCATAAAAAATTGAGACCTTTGTGCGAATTTTTTTTACCAATTTAGCTATTTGTGCATCATAATCTATACCACCAAACCAATTACTGTCAGGATTTACATTTTTAATATTTTTAATATTAATTGTAGGAAAGTAGATTAAGAGGTTACTTCTAATATCTAAAGCTCTTTGCACTCCATCATTTGTAAGTGGTGCTATTACGTATTTAAAACCTTTTATTTGGATTTTCTCTAAAGCCTTTTTTAGGCTCTCTTTAGTCTCATCTTCAATGTAGAAGTTTTGTAGTTCAAAATGTCTATTTTTTGCAAGGAGGTATGAAAAAATAGTGTCAGAAATTTGAGTTGCATAACGACCTATTGATTTGTCTGGTATTAAAAGCGCGATTGAGAGGTTAGTATTTCTCTCTTGCTCTATATTAAAAAGAGATTTGTAAATTAATAGCTCTTGGTGTAAAGATGCATTTTTATTCTTTTCGTTAGAACGAGCTAAAAATGAGAATATCTCACCACGATCGAGGTGTCTTTTTAGACAAAGTTCATTACACTTTTCTGAAGTTATGTTTAGTATAGTAGTTTTAGGAACTGTTATAGGAGATATTAGATGACTTTTTGCAAAAAGTATAGTGCTAAATATAAATAGGAAAAAAAGATTTTTCACATATGTGCCTTTATAATTTTAAGATCGTTAAAAGCCATCTTTTTCATTGATGGATTTCTTAGTAAAAATGCTGGATGAAATGTTGGAATTATAGTATAGCCATTTCTATTTATCTGTTGACCATGAATCTGCTGTAAATCTGAGTTATCACCAGTTAAATAAAAGTAACTAGCTTCACCAAGTGTAATAACAAGTTTAGGTTTCACAAGTTCAATCTCACGTAAGAGGTAGGGCTTACAGCTTAAAAGTTGTGTTTGACTAGGTTGTGAATTAATTGGTAGTTTGCATTTTAGCGCGTGTGTTACATAAACAGAATCAGTACTTACCTCTAGTACATTTTGTATCATATTTGTAAAAAGTTCTCCTGAACGTCCTGCATAAAAAGAGTTTGCATCATCAGTAGTAGGACATACATGGTCAGTTACAAAGAGAATATCGCTATTTTCATTCCCTTCACCAAATAAAACCTGTTTTCGTACTTTACTAAGGTCACACAAATGACAGTTTAGAGCAGTCTGTTTTAGATCTTTAAAGTTGTTTGGAAGTTCAATAGAACTAGGTTCATTAATGCTTATTGGGTCAATATACTTTACACCCAATTCACGTAAAACATAAAGGTTGTGCAAAATCGCTCTATTTTGATAGGAATCCATTGTCGAAAGTTTAATCAAAGGTGTGTTAAAAAGAGATAATATTGAAATATTTAGATTTTAGAAAGATATTAGTAAGGAAAAAATATGTATACTTCTTGATCATAAAACTTAGTTATATAAATTAAGAATATTTAGTAGGATGTTAGATAATGCGATTTTCTCTAATTTTATTTTTTATCTTTACTCTACTTGCAAACGCAGGGCATTATCAGTTAGGGCATGGTGTTAAGTTACACGAAAAACTTCGCATAGGTGGATACTTTTCTACTGATTATGAAGTTAGTGAAACAAGGAGGCGCGCTAGACTTGATGATGTTGCAGTTCTAGCTTATGGTAACATCACTCATGAACTCTCTTATTTAGCCGAACTAGAAGCGGCACCATATTTTCAGCGTGATTTTAGAGCTGGTACACAAGCGTATGACCGTCATTTTCATAAAGAGAGAGTTTACTTTGATTATCGATACTCAGAAATGGCAAATTTTCGTCTAGGAAAGCAGATTACACCAATTGGTTATTGGAATCTTGAACCTATTAATGTTCTTAGAGAGACTAGCTCTAATCCTCTTCTTAGTAGTAAAATGTTTCCTAAGTTTTTGACTGGATTAGACATTTATGGTTATCTACCTTGGTTTGATTCACTTACTTATCATCTATTCATGCAAAATAATAAAGATATAGATGCAGACTATATAAATATTAAAAATGAGCACTTCTTTGGTATCTCATTAGAAAATGAAGATAGTATGGATTTCCAATATGGTGGAAGTTTTGGTGAATTTATAACTGAAGATAGAAAGCGCACACATTTTGCGCAACTAAATGCAAAGTATGAGTTCTCTAATCTTTCTCTTCAGTCTGAAGTAGCACTGAACCATATTGATGATCATGCTAGTACTGTTAAGGGTTATAAGTTCGCTTCATATCTTCAATCTCATTATAGAATTTCATCTAAACATGCTCTTGTTGGACGTTATGAATATTTTCATGATGATGCTATAAATATGTCCGATCACATTGGAATCTTTGGGTATAGCTATAGACCAATTTATCCTGTATCTTTAAAAGCTGAGTATCAGTGGAACTCTGATGAGAAGTTAAATAAATTTATTACCTCTTTTTCGGTGCTATTCTAATGAAGTATATTTTTACTATTTTAATTATATTGTTAGTTCAATTATCTGCTGCTAAGTATGGTGTTGTGGTTATCTCACATAAAAGTAAAGTTGAAATTCCTACATTACGTCAATTAAAAGATATTTTCTTAATGAAACGTCACTATGTAGGCGATACCAAAGTTTTACCAATAAATATGCTTTTAGCTTCTGATTTAAGACAAAAATTTGAGAAAAACGTTTTAAAGATTAATCGAGAGAAGCTAAATAAGTACTGGATAAAACAGCACTTTCAAGGTATTAGTCCACCAATTACACAAGCTTCAGCACGTTCAGTTAAACTTTTTATTAAAAATGTTGAAGGAGCTATAGGTTATCTTCCACTAAGTCTAGTTGATGATGACATGAGAATACTTTATGAGTTTTAAACTTAAAACTATTCTCTTAATCCTTTCAGTTAGTCTTATTCCATATATTTTTTTGATGTTATATGCTGGAAATATACTTCGTAATGAGTATCGTAAAAATGCACAAAATGAGATGCAAACGCAACTACAGTTAAGCGTAAATCGTATTGAACAATATTTACAGACTTTAAAGAGCGATATGGAGTTTGTTGTAGGCTTAGATACAATGAATGATATTTTTTCATTAGATCTAGATCGTAGAATTAGCCATCTACTTGAAGAGAAAAAGAGTTCATTAGAGTTAGATGGTGATTTTCATATTATAGATAATTCAGGTAAAATAATAGCCTCTAGTAATGCTAAAAAACTATCACAAGTTATGAAATCTGATTCATTCTTTTCTACACAAATTTATTCACCTTTTGATAAAACTTTAATTGGAACTTTAGTAGTTGATTTTTCTCTTAAAAATTTAACACGTTTTTTTTCAAATAGTAAAAACCGTCATTACTATATCATAGTAGACAATAAAAATGTATTTTTTCGTCCCAAAGAGTTTACGCAAGCAGTTCATGTAGGTATGAATTTGAAAAGTAAACCTGATATTAAAATTATTTTAGAAGAGGATGGGGAGGTTTTTTCAAAGCTTTTGCGTAAATATGAAAATATATTTATAATAGCTTTAATCGTTGGTGCTCTTTTAATTGGACTTATCTCACTCTATTTTATTTCACGTTTGATTAGACCTATTATAAAGCTGTCAAAAGTTGCAGACGATATTACACACAAACAAGATTACTCCTATCAAGTTGATGTATCTTCAAATGATGAGATTGGAAAACTATCTAAATCTTTTAATATGATGATAACAGGAATGGCAAACGCTCTAATTGAACTTAAAAATGAGAGTGAAAATCGTATAAAGCTTACACAAGAGCAGGGTAAAAATGAGATGCTTGAAGAGCTATCTTCTAAACTCTCTAGGTACCTCTCTCCTCAAATATATGAATCTATCTTTTCTGGTGCGCAAGATGTTACATTAACATCTAAACGTAAAAAATTAACTATCTTTTTTTCTGATATTGTTGGGTTTACTGATACCACAGATAAGATGGAATCTGAAGACTTAAGTGAACTTCTAAATGATTATCTTAATGGAATGACTCTTATTGCCCTAGAGTATGGCGCGACTGTAGATAAATACATTGGTGATGCAATGATGCTATTTTTTGGTGATCCTCAGTCTAAAGGTATACAAGAAGATGCACAAGCGTGTGTAAATATGGCACTGGCGATGCAAGATCATATGAATGTGTTACATAATAATTGGAAACAAAAAGGCTTTACAAAACCGTTTCAAGTTCGTATGGGTATTCATACAGGTTATTGTACAGTTGGTAACTTTGGAAGTGAAAATAGATTAGAGTATACAATTATAGGCTCTTCTGTTAATTTAGCAAGCAGAATAGAATCAGCGGCACAACCAAATGAGGTCTGGATTTCAGAAGAGACACAACTTCTTTTAAATAATGAGTTTGACTGTACAGAACGCACACAAATTACACCTAAAGGTTTTATGAGACCAATTACGCTTTTTAGTGTTGAAAAGTACAAGTCATGCGATTTACATAAAGGCATGATTGAAGAAGATGGACTACTTCTTCGTTATGAGTTAGATAAAATGAGTCCTGCTAGTAAAGACAGTCTAAAAGAGGAGTTGTCTAGTTTACTTGAAAAACTATAACTGTTAATACTACACAAAGACTACACATATAATAGATATACTCTCCTTAAATAATAAAGGATTTTCTTATGAAACTTTTTACAGCGATTTTAACAATGTTATTGACACTAGGTTTTTCTTATGCAGCTGGATTTGAGAAATCAGCTAAATTTCGTACTACAACTGTGCATATGAGTTCACAAAAACCTTTAACTATAGGCATTAATAGTGTAACATTTGATATAACTCAAAAGGGTGAAGCACTAGATGGTGCAGAGGTAAAGGTTAAAGTTTTTATGCCAGCAATGCCAGGTATGCCAAAGATGGAAGCTACTTCTGTTACTAAATCACTTGGCAATGGAAAGTACTCTGCTAATTTAGATTTTTCAATGGGTGGTACTTGGCAGATACATATTTTTGTTATAACAGATTATGGTAAAAAGTATAGAATTAAAAGCTCTGTTAACATTTAAGGATGTCGCATGAACATTTTCTCAAAAGTTGCATCCCTTACACTTTTTGGGGCTATATCACTTAGTGCAGTCTCACTAGATAGTTTAATTGTGGCTTCACTGCAAGAACATCCATCTTTGCAAGCCATTAAAGAGCGTATATCTTCTGCAAATATTACTGTTTTACTATCTCGTAAACTATCAAACCCAAAACTCACACTTAATATTAATGACATTCAACTAAACGATATTAATAATAGGTCAATTGAGCGTATGCAATCTAGTGCTATCACGCTAGAGCAAAAACTACCATATTTTGGAAAACTAGATTTAAAAGAGAAGAGTGCTCTTGCAAATAAAGAGACTAAAATATTTATGCTTGAAGAGGCTAAAGCACTTTTAGTCTCAAAAATAAAACATAGTGCATATAAAGTATGGGAGCTTACAACTATGTACTCAATTATATGCAAGTTTGAAGAGTTAACGCAACAAAGTATTGATCTTAGTACGGCTTACACAGTTACGACACCGAACCAACATATGGGAATCATGTCTGCGACAATGAGCCTTTCAAATTTGAAAATTAGAAAAAATAGACTTCTTCAAGCGATGGAAGCAGAATATGCTAATCTTAGTTACCTTAGTACAAAACAAGTTTTTGATTTACAGATAGAGCTTTTTATGCCAAAACTAACTACTTTAAAAGTGCTTATTAAAGAGTTGCAAAACAATTTCACTATTAAAGCGCAAGCAAGTAGTGTTAAAGAGGCTAAAGCATTACTTAAGTCGCGTGCTTTAGAAGCGTATCCAGATCCCACAATTAAAGCTGGATATTTTTACCGCAATTCATATGAAGATTATCTCTCACTTGCTATTGGTATAACATTGCCAATTTATGGAATTGAAAAACTAAAAAGCCAACGACAACGCAAAAAGCTACTAGAGAGTAAAAGTATTTTAAATAACACACAAAAAAGAGTTCAATCAGAACTTGAAGCACATTACGCCTATATGCGTCAAGCACATACTACATATAC
>Ga0316206_1000983_pt1 | contig 29736 bp, 25 predicted proteins | sample 6monthpyrite_MG_FD_204942 | JGI IMG/M metagenome (GOLD analysis project Ga0316206, IMG submission 204942) | Microbial mat bacterial communities from mineral coupon in-situ incubated in ocean water Damariscotta River, Maine, United States -... | ecosystem: Environmental > Aquatic > Marine >... | reverse complement strand
TGGGATACTTGGATACGTACCAATGGGACACTTGAGCCCGAGGAGCAATGCTCCGACCACCCGGGGGGCCCGTTTACAGCATCAGGCTCAAAAGTGAACACTTTGGCAAGGGGCCGGCCCTCGCCAAAGTGTTCACTTTTGAGCCTGGCTCCGTACGCTACACCCTCACTCTTACCTGGAATCGCCATGCCTCGCTCTCTTCACCTTCTTGCTCTCGTCATCTTCGCCGCCCTCCACGCTTCGTGTGCGGCGGTCACTTTCGATTCGCAAGAAGCGCGCTTCGATCGCGACTTCGAGGCGGACAGCTTGACGCTCGAGCTCGAGTACCACGATGTCGCTGCGATCGATGCGAAGCGGCGGACGTTCCTAGCATGGGGAGTCAAGGATGGGCCGGACCTCAAGGCGGCATCGAGCTTCCTTCAAGGCGTTGCGCATGGGGAGCGCATCTTCATCTTGGCGAATCCGTTCTTCGCGTGGGACCTTGAAGAACTGGCGCACGAGCCGGGGCTGACCGATGCCGAGCGAGCCTACATGGCCAAGGTGCACGTCGCCGAGGCGCGCATCGAAGTCGGCGAAGCGGACGAGATCAACGTCTACCAGCGGATCGTGTTTCCCGACGTGAGTAAGGCCCTCGCACTCTTGAACGCGGGGCTGCGCCGCGAGCTTCTTGCTGCATTCGCAGCGGGCGAGTTTGCAAGTGAACAAGAGGACGAGATGCAGGCCGCCTCCCTCGCCGTGGCGCTCGCCGATGCTCAAGCCGGCCGCGACTGGGTTGCGTGGGGTGAAGAGGGCCTAAGTCTCAAGGTGCCCATGACCTCGAAGCTCGTGCTTGCCTACTTGCAAGAGATCGCGAACATCGACCATGTCAAGGCGCTGCGCAAGAGGCTCCCGCTAGATGAAGAGGATCTTGGCGAGCTGGAAAAGGTGCAGAGCGGAGCGCGGCTTCTTCTCGGCGCGGCGTCGGACGTCCGCATCGAGGCCGACCACCTCGTCCTTGTGTTCGGCGATAAGAACGCAGACCTCGCCTTGCACTTCGGCCCCGAGTACAGCGCCGACCTCGAGGACTTCCGCCCCGCTTTGCGCGAGCACCTGCAAGAGTCGGGCTTCGAGTTCCCCGTGGTGTACACCGCGAAATAGGACGGAGCTTCGCAGTCTTTCGGTAGCTAGGCAATTGGGCACATCGCGTTGGCCATGCCGAAGCGGGGGGGAGTTTGCATCTGCCGCAACAATGCGGACAAACTCCTCCTATAATAGCCGCCTTCACCGAGCCTCTCGACTCCCCGACACCCGCCCCGCGCCATGACACCCCCCGCCCTCCCGATCATCGAGCCCTTCCGGATCAAGAGCGTCGAGCCGATCCGCATGACCACGCGCGACGAGCGCGAGGTGCTGCTTGCAGGCGCCAAGAACAACCTGTTCTTCCTGCACAGCGCCGACGTGATCATCGACCTCTTGACCGACAGCGGCACCGGCGCGATGTCCGCCGAGCAGTGGGCCGCGATGATGCGCGGCGACGAGTCGTACGCGGGCTCGCCTAGCTTCGGGCGCTTCGTCGACTCGATCCAGGACGTGATGGGTTTCGAAGAGGTGATCCCCACGCACCAAGGCCGCGCGGCCGAGCACTTGCTGTTTGGCGTCTTTGGCGGGCCCGGCAAGGTGATCCTGAACAACACGCACTTCGACACCACGCGCGCGAACGCCGAGGTCTCGGGCGCGCTCGCGATCGACCTGCCTTGCCATGAATCCGATGACACGGCCAGCGATTTCCCGTTCAAGGGCAACATGGATCTCGCCGGGCTCGAGGCGAAACTCAGCGAGCACGGCGACGCCGTCACCTTGGTGATGGTCACGATGACCAACAACGCCGGCGGCGGGCAGCCGGTCTCGCTCGAGAACATGCGCGGTGTGCGCGCCTTGTGCGACCGCTTCCAGAAGCTCTTGTACATCGACGCGTGCCGCTTCGCCGAGAACGCGTGGTTCATCAAAAAGCGCGAGGAAGGCCAGCAGGACCGCAGCGTCCGCGACATCGTGCGCGACGTCTTCCGTATGGCCGACGGCTGCACGATGAGCGCGAAGAAGGACGCCATTGTGAACATCGGCGGCTTCCTTGCCTGCCGCGACAAACCGTTGGCGGATGAGCTGCGCCGGCGCCTCGTTGTGACCGAGGGCTTCCCGACCTACGGTGGTCTCGCGGGCCGCGACCTCGAGGCCATCGCGCAAGGCCTGCAAGAGGTCGTGCGCGAGGACTACCTCGCCTACCGCGCCGCCTCGATCCGCTACGTCGTTGAGCGCTTGAGCGAGCGCGGCGTCCCCGTTCTGACGCCACCCGGCGGCCACGCGATCTTCCTCGACGCCGCGCGCTTCCTCGACCACCTGCCGTGGCAGTCCTACCCCGGCCACGCGCTCAGCTTAGAGCTCTACCTAGAGGGCGGCATCCGCGCCTGCGAGATCGGCTCGGTGATGCTCGGCGCCGTCGATCCCGTGACCGGCGAAGAGACGCCCGCGCACCACGAGCTCGTGCGCCTCGCGATCCCGCGCCGCACCTACACGCAGTCGCACATGGACTACGTGATCGAGATCATCGACGCCGTCTTCCAGCGCCGCGCCGCGATCAAGGGCGTCACGATCGAGACCAGCCCGCCGGTCCTACGCCACTTCGGCGCGACCTTCGGGCGCGGGTAGGGGAGCGCTACTCGAGCCACTCCGCCAGCCTCGTGGCTGCCGCGCGCATGCGCAGCTCGAGGCCGGCGAGCTCGACTTCGGGCAGCAAGCCGCCGAGCTCGGCGTGGATGCGGGCCTCGTCCAAGTCGCCAAGCGCAGTGCGCAAGGCGGCCGCGAGGCTGGCGCGCGTCATCGAGCGAATCGAGCGCAAAGCCGGGATGCGCGAGTCCACGCTCGCGAGCCTGGTATCGAGCACCTCTCCATCGGGCCAGACCCCAAGCCGCGCCACGTAGAAGGTGCAGTCAAAGAGGTCGCGTAGGAGGCGGCGCTCGTTCCACGCAGCCAGCTTGTGAGCGAGAGCCGAGGCGGGGCTCATGATGCGCACGACGACGGGGGAGCGTCCCTCGGTCTGGGCGAAGCCGCCCGTCGACATGGGAATGCTCGGGCAGGTCTCGGCGACGTTGGCTTCCAGCTGAATCGCGGCTTCATCGATTCGGATCTCGGCGCGCAGCATCCTCGAGTGCCTCTCGATCTCGACCGTGGCGTCCTCAAGCTCGCCGAGTACCGATTCGATGTCGGCGCGGATGTCGCGCTTCGATCGATAGGGGACGAAGACATAGTCAATGTCGGTCGTCGAGCGCGGGCTGTCGAGCAGGCGCAGAGCCAGGCCGCCCTTCAGGATGGCGTGGTCGGCGAACTCCTCGGCGAAGCGCTCCATGATCCAGAGGAAGAGCGCGCCGGGGAGCGCCGGTCGTTCGAGAGGGGCGGTCATGGAAGCTTGAGGACGCGGCCTGCGAAGGCGCGGAACTTGGGATTGGGATAGCGCGCGAGGTAGTCCTGAAGACGCGCGGAGTCGAGCTTGGTGAGGTTCAAATCCGAGTAAACGTCGAAGCTGTACCGCCGCCCACGAAGGTGGAAGTACAGCGTGTCGAGCACGGCCTTCTCGGCATCCGCGCGGCGGATGCCGCCTTCGTTCGTGCAGCCAAACATGAGGTGGCTGGAGAGTGAGACAAAGTCGAGCTTGAGATCAGCGGCCTTGAACCTGCGTGCGGCTCCGAGCTTGGTGGCGACGATGCGCCTCGTGGGAGCCGGACCGATCACAAGCTTGGCGGCCAGCACAGTCTCGAAGCTGATGCACGCGCCCGGAACCATCCGGCACACAAGCCGCTCCGGCACAAAGTCCGTAGCGGTGTAGAAGCCGCGGGCAAAACGCCGAAGCACGCCATGCGCAATCAAGCGATGGACCCTACGCGTGAGCGATGCGGAGTGCGGATCAGCGAGCGCCGTCCGAAGGTCCGAAGTCGTGAAGACGCCCCCCTGCCTCTCGCTGATGGCCCGGATGATCTCGATGTCCATGACGGCATTCATAACGACACAAATACTACCAATCTGTAGTATTTATGTCGTTATGAATGCCGGAGTCTGGCGAGTCCTAGAACGCGCCGCGCCGCGATCCAGGGCATCACGATCGAGACCAGCCCGCCGGTCCTAGGCCACTTCGGCGCGACGTTCGGGCGCGTGGGCATGACCGCTCTGGATCCACTAGAGCTGAGCCCGGTTGGTCGCGAGGTGACGCCTGTAGCCTGCGTCCTGATTGTGAAGGGTGTTCTGCGCACGCCGGCGCCGACGGACTCTTCAGCCGCATCGGTTGCCGAGCTGCTGCGGATCGTTGCCCCCTCGATGATCCTAGGCACAGACGCGAGGCTGACTCTGCCGGTCCCGAACGACGCCTCGTTGATCGGGCTCAGCGTCTTCATCCAGGGTACACAGATCGAGATCGGCGCGGCGCTGACGGCGTCCAACACGAAGTACGCAGGGGTCGTCATCGGGCAGCTTCCGCAACTAGGGGGCCACGTCTAACAAGGCTCAGCGATCACGCCCGGCGTGGCCTGAGAGCCTTTTTCGTTGGCCAGCTTCTCAGGCCGGGCTCGTTGCGCGCGTGGGGGCACAGAACTCGATCGCAAGTTAGAATGGGCGTATGGATCGACTTCGCTTTCTCGCCCTCGCGCTCGTGCCCCTCACCGCGTGTGAATCGACGACCGGCTACCGCGCCCAAGGGTTCATCGGAGCCTTCGATGTCAACCAGCTTGACGTCCAAGTCGAGCCTAGCTTGGGCTCGCAGACTTCGGCCGAGCGCTCCAGCTTCCCCACGCTCGGCGGCGCGTGGATGGTGCCGTTTGACGAGACCGATAGCGGGATCGAGTGGGGCCTCGAGGCGGGCTTCACCTGGGGCGCCAAGTGGGACAGCGCCGACCTCGTGATCGACGGCAGCTTGATCGCCGACAACGACTACACCTTGGTCGACTTCTTCGGCGGGCCGTACCTGAGCCTGCCGATTGGCAAGGCCATGCGCGCCTCGATCTCGGCCGGCCCGCTGATCGAGTGGGGCCGCGTCGACCTGACCTTCGACCCGGGCGGCCCCGAGCCGATCGACGAAGAGGGTCTTGGCTACGGCGTCTATTCACGCGCGGGGCTCGACTTCAACTTCGGACGCGGCGTGTGGGCCGGCCTCGGCGTGCGCTTTGTCGACTCGAAGATCGTGTTCGACGATGCGGTCGAGCAACTCGACATCAGCGGCGCGCAGATCTACGCGGCTCTGACGTTCACGTACTGAGGGCGCCGTCGAGCGCGCCGCGAACTTCGCTATTCGACAAGTGGCATGATCCGGCCTCCTAGGTCGGAAGCGCCCGCCTCGAGCATGATCGTGAGGGTCTGGCCCTCGCGCGAAACGGTCAGCTTGACGGGTCCCTGCTTGAGCCTCTCGGAGATGCTGCTGTCGAGGAGGAACTCGTCGACGGGCTGGCCGTCCACGGCGGCAATCCTGTCGCCATGGTGCAGGCCCGCCTGCTTGAGGGCACCGGACTTGTCAAAGATCGAGACGCTCAAGAGGCTCGGGCGCCTAGGCTCGAAGAGCACCTCGTCAGTTGGGATCGTGATCTCGAGCGTCTCGTCCGAGTCGGTCGAGCTGAGCTTGTAGGTGCCGGCTAAGAGTCCGTGAAAGTGCAAGCGGTGATCTTCGGGCACGTACTCGTCTTCGATGACCGTGAACTTGCCCGTAGACTCGTCGAGGCTGGCGAGCCAGATCTCTTGTTCCTCCGCGACGGTCGGGGCGTGCACGTCGAGGTCATAGAGCGGGGGGAGGGTCAGTGTGACCTCGACGTCGCTGCTTGTGAGCTCGAGGTCTCGGGTGTCGAGGACTCTCACAGGCCAGGTGAACTCGCCCACAAGCTGAACGACCCAGTGCCCGGGGGCGACCTTGGGGAAGGTCACGCTGCCCGCCGGAGAGAGGCGCGGGCCATCCCCCCAGCCTCGGCGATCGAGCGTTCGCAGGACCGTGTTCCCCCAGCCCGTCTTGGAGCCGGGGGCGAGGACCAACACGGAGGGCTGGAGGCCGGGATCTCGCTGGGAATAACCCGCGATGTGGACGGTGAGCGAGTGCGCAGGCTCGAAGTGCAGGGTGTACTCGTGGACACCACTGCGCAGGCTCTCGGTCTTGTTTCCATAGCGCGGGCTCTTGGCCGTCACGACGACCTCACAGTCGGGTGGCCAGTGATCAAAATCATAGTTGCCCAGCACGATCACGGGGAACCAGTAGCCGCCATCGGGGCCCTTGATGGGCTCCTCGTGGCCCGATTGCCCGGTGCCACCGCGCTCTCTCTTCACGTCGAACTTGATGTTGCGGATGTCGCGGCCGGTTGGGTCGAGGCAGTGCAGCACGACGTAGTCTTTCAAGGAGGGAGCGGGAACGTCCAGCTGCACCTCGACGAGGTCGGTGTCGAGCTCGACGAACTGGACGGCCTTGATGGACTCGGAGCTGTGCATGCCCTCCGTCAGGATCCCGGTGGCGTAGAGGCCTGGCTCAAGATCGAGGATCGAGAAGCTGTCCGAGCGCACGGAGACCACGTGCCCCCCTTCGGGCGGGTTGTGTGGGTCGAAGCTGGCGTTGTCGGGGATCTTGACGGCGACGACCGAGAAGGAGTGGGCGCTGGGCCAGGCTCGCTGAATCGTCCCGTGGATTCCGGGGCGCCCCTCAAGCTGAACCACGAGCGGCCCGGGCGCGCGCTCGTCCAAATCGATCCACTGGAGGGTCGACTTGAAGCGCGAAGCGAGCTTGTTTTCCTGCTGGTTTTGCCCGAGGTCTGCGGAGAAAACGGTCAGCGCGAAACGGGGTGTGCCGAAGCGGACTGTTGGTGCGTCGGGACTCCAGCGGATGCGCGTCACCTCGTCGTCCGACTTGGCCTCGACGACGGCCGCCGGAGCGGGCGACCCGTCAGGCATGCGCACGTCGAGCTTGAGTGAGGCCACCGGGGTCGCCGTGAAGTCGAGGAGACTTCCAGGTCCCACGAGCGAAGAGCCTTCGGACCGGATGACCCAATCTTCTTGATAGCCCTGAAGGTCATATTCGCCGCTTGCAAGCGCCTCGAAAGCGTAGCTCCCGTCGGCCCCGGTCTTTGTCTGCACTTGCCTCGCGCGGCTCTTGGACCAGCTTGCTGCGGCCTCCTCGAGCACTCCATCGAGGGTTGCGCTCCCGGGTGGCCCCGTACCGATCGCAGAGCTGTCTAGGATTCTTGCGGACGAGCACGAGGTGGCCACCACCGTGACGCCTTCGAGCGGCGTGCCCTCAAGGTCGCGAACGGTCCCGGTGATCGTCCCGTGGCCGGCTTGCGGTTGCGCTTCGTCGAGCCCCGCCTTGGCCTTGGCAAGAAGAGCGCTCGGGACGTGTGGCGTGCGTGTTGACTCGGCCTCGGCGAGGTCGCGGCCGGCCTCTTCTGACGAGAGCTCCATCGTACCCGTCGCGCTCCCCCGCGAGGCCGGCGTTGGCACCTGGCCCGAGTCGAGTTGGACTCTGGAGGCGCCTTCGCGGACCGCGGCTTGCCGGGGAGCGAGAAGGTAGCCCACACCAAGGCCAACAACGAGGGCACCCAAAATGAGGGCGAACGAGCGGTCGCGAAAGAGCATGAAGTCAGGGGCTTGGGGACGCGGGATCGACTCCGTCTCTAGTCGCGCGATGTGGGGGGACTACCGTTCCGTTTGCTGTGCGTCGCTTGTGAGTTTTTGGGAATGGCTTGCGTGAGTCTTTGCGGTAGCGGTGTCAGTGTAGGTGGAGGGCGACCTCCTCCTTCCTTTGCATGAGCACTGACTTCACTCTTCCCGACCTCGCCGAGCTGCTTGAGCACCAAGACTTTGTCCTGCGGCTCGCGCGGCGGCTGGTGGTCGATGAGCACCGGGCGGATGACCTCGCCCAAGAGGTCTGGGTGACGGCCCTGCAGCGTCCGCCGACGGGTGTGCATTCGATGCGGGCGTGGTTGACGCGCGTGGCGCAGCGGCTTGCGATGAATGCGGCGCGAGGCGACGAGCGGCGGCGCGGACGCGAGGCCGAGCGGGCACGCGAGACGCCCTCGGAAGCGGCCGGCGCCGAGTTCGAGCTGCAGCACATGGTGGCTTCCAAGGTGCGCAAGCTCGATGAGCCGTACCGGACCACGATCCTGCTCTGCTACTTCAAGCAGCTCTCCCACGGCGAGATCGCCAAGGAGATGGGCGTCTCGATCGCTACGGTGCGCTCGCGAATCTACCGCGGCCACGCGAAGTTGCGCGAAGAGCTCGACCGCGAGAGCGGCGGCGATCGCGAGGCTTGGAGCGCCGGGCTCGTGGCCATGCTTGGGAAGGATTTTGGTTCCGCGGTGGGCGCCTCGGGCCTTGCAACAGGAGTCGCGATGGGCTTGCTTTGGAAGATCGGTTTGGGAGTTGCTGCGGTGTTCTTGGCGCTGTGGTGGGGCGGGCTCGTTGGTGGGCAGGCAGACGGCGGTGATACGCCGGTCTCTGTGGAGGTCGCATTGAGCCCAGAGGCGATGTCGCTGCCGGCGATGGAGTCCGGCGTGGCGGTCGAGGCAGAGGCTCGCGATGAGATCGAGGTGGCTGCGGTGGCCAGTGCGGCCGCGCAGACTGAGGACGAGGCAAAAGGGCGGATTCGCATCCATGGGCGCGTGCTGTTTCCAAGTGGCGAACCCGCTGCGGGGCTGGCGGTCGAGCTGAAGGACCTGCGTGCCTCGGGCCGCAGTGAGACCGAGTTCGGCACGACGACAAGCACCGTTCCCGAGTTCGTGCGGCCCGAAGACTGGGTCGATTCAGCGACAACAACTGGGGCTGATGGTGGCTTCGAGTTGCACGTCGATCCGCCGCTTGGGTGCGAGTTCGACATCGTGATGAGCCCACCCGGCCTGCACCGGGAGACGTGGCAGGTGATCCCACCGGAGGGTGAGGCGGTCGAAGACTTCGGTGTGATCTACCTTCGCGGCGAGGGCTCCCTGGCCGGGCGCGTGATCGATCAGGATGGAGCGGCGACGGGGGTCGAATGGGAGATCACTGCGCTGCCGATCGGATCCCAACGGGGCCGCAGTAGCGACGAGCCCACGCACATCGGCGAGTTCGATATCAGCACGGGGGCGTTCTTGATCGAAGGCTTGCCCGAGGGAATCGTCGATGTGATCGCGGGCTCGAGTTCGGGGGCGTACCTAAAACTTGAGCATGTACCGATCGTCGCGGGGGAAGTCGCTGAGTGCGAGCTTGTCTTCAAGGGGCCCGATCCGAGCCGCACGATCAGCGTCAGTTACTCGCCGGAGATGTACTACATCTTGCACGCCGATCCCAAGGTCGTGCGCGTTCAAGGGCAGGGTTACGACAGCGCGACGGACACGACCGGCAAGCAGGACGGGTTGGACTTCCACGACCTCGATCCCGGCCTGTACACCGTGACGATCGACGACGAGCGCCTCAAGCTCTTCGTACAGAACAACGTGAGCCCGGGGGAGAGAGTTCGCGCACGACCGCTCGCAGCGAGTGGCGCACGGCTTGTCGTCACGGACGCGAGCACGGGCGCGCCCATCGAGGCCGTGCACGTTCGCGTTCGGCTCGACGACTACCCCGACTCGCACCCGGATATCTTCGAGCTCCATGAGCTTGGTCCGCTTGGCGACGACGGGCTGCTACCGCCCTTGGTGCCAGGCCACTCGACCTTGTTGATCGAGGCGGCCGGGTACACCGAGCTTGAGGTTCCTCTGATGGAGCTCGTTCGCGGGGAGGTACGCGATGTCGCCGCCGAGCTGCGCGCAGGCGCTTCGGTCGCGGGGCGGGTCTTGGATGCCGGCGCCGCCCGCCCGGGAACACAGGTGTTGCTGATGCCGGCTGGCGCACGGCCGGCGCTGCCGCAGAAAGGCCTGTTTGGCGCCGACGGATACGTGGCTCCGGTTGCGGCGGCCGTGACCGACGAAGCTGGGCGCTACAGCTTTGCGGGGCTGGCGGCGGGGACCTACGACCTGTATGCCGCGCGGACGCCGTGGCTGTGCGCCGAGTCGCTTGGGCTCTCGCTCGCAGCGGACGAGCCTCGCGATGTAGACCTCGAGCTACCCGGCGGCGCGCAGCTCGAGGTGCACATCACGGGGCTCGGCGACCTGCCTCAAGACATGTACGCACTGTTCATCCGGCCCGAGGGAGAGGCCAAGCTCGACAACACGTTCGCCGATCGCAACGGTGAACTCGCTTCAGTCGCGGGGCTGATTCTGGCGGACGAGGACGGCGTCTGGCGCGGCGCGCACTTGCCCTCCGGATCGGCCTCGCTTGAGCTGTACCGCGTGCTTCACATCGAGCGCTTTGGCATCCCGAGTCTCGTGCCTGCGGATCGGGCTGTTCCGCTTGGCAGCGTGAAGCTTGCGGCGGGCGAGGTCGCCGAGGCCCACTTCGACCTGGCCCCGAGTGCACCCGGCACCGTGACCGTCGAGCTGCGCGTCGAAGGCGCCGTCGTTCCGGACCTCGACGTGAAGCTCATCAGTCTTGCACCCAAGCCCGAGGGCGAGGCGCTGGTTCTGTACACAACGGGCAGCGGCGGTACGACCGATGCGGACGGGCTTGCCGTGATCGAGGGCGTGTTTCCCGGGACCTATCGCGCGAGCTACCGGCACGAGGACTACAGCGTTGTGACGTCGCAAGTGGACGTGCAGCTTGCGCCGGGGGGCAGTGCGACGATTCGCTTGGACTACCACGCGATTGCAGGCGAGCTGCGGCTGCTCGATCAGGATGGCGCGCCGCTAGGACGATTCAACAAGCCGATGAAGAGCGCGACCTTCGAGCACGACGTCACGTTCGACAAGGACGGCTACGCGAAGACCACGCTGGCTCCGGGCGAGTACGAGGTCAGCCCGTGGCGGCGACCGGATGTCGTCTGGCGCTTCACCTGGCCCGAGCAGCCAAGCGGTGTCGTCGAGGCGCGGCTCGAGCCGCGCGAGTAAACCGCGCGGGGGCTTACTGCCAGCGGTACACCGTGCGGGGGCCCTCGATGGGGACGCGGACTTCGCCTGCTTTTGTGCGCACGAGGAAGTGGGTCGGCGTGCCGTCGGCGATGCAGCGCCACTCGCTGCGTGTGCGCGCGAGCGTGGTGATGTGATTGACGTCGGACCAGGATCGGCCGATGCTCTCGGGGTCGGAGATCGCCTTAACGAAGAGGTGTCCCGAGTGGAGGAAGTCATAGCCTTCGATCACGAGGTCGAAGGTCTCAAGATGGAGGGGGAAGTGCGCGGTGGTCGTTGGGGTGGTGAGTTCGACACTGCCGAGCTGGCCGTTGTCGTAGTCGAACGATTCGCGCAGGCTCCACGTGACCGAGGCGAGGCCCGGCGGCAGGTTCGAGAAGTGGGCGTGGGCGCGTCCTTCGCTCGTGGGCTCGAGTTCGGCCAGGCTTGTATTCCCTGCCGCATCGGTGACATCGATGAAGAGCGCTTCGGGCCACGTCACACCAAAGGTCGAGAGGACCACGTCGAGGGTGCGGCCCGGCACGCTTGTCACCTCGACGCCGGTGGAGCCGAGCGGGACGCGCAGCGGGCGGGCGATACAGCGCGTGTCCGAGATCAGCTCGAGGCGCACAGCCGTGGTGTCACGGCGCGTCAGGCCAAAGGCCTCGAACGTGCCGTCTGCCTGGATCGCGACCGAGCCCAGGTCGTACTCCCAGAACGCGCCCGTTTCGCGATCGTTGGGCGTGGAGTCGAGGATCAGGAGACGCGGGGCTCCAGCTACCTCTGCACTCGTGGGCGGCGGGACGAGCGTGCCGGAGACAAGCAGCGGCGCATGGCTTAGCGTCAGCTCGCCCAGATCGATGGCGAGCCGATCGAGTGAGAAAGACACGGTTGTCTCGGCGTAGACTTGTTCATCCGGGAGTGTGGGCACCAGCCGGACGGCGAGCTGGTCCCCAGGAGCAAGATCGCAGTAGCCGGAGGTGGTTGCGAACGTGGCTCCGGTCAGGTGCCCGGCTTCGTCGGTCCGGCCCCAGATCGGCTGCATGTCTTCGGGACTCTCGGTCTTGTGCATGATGCGGACGTCGCACCTTACCGGCGCGCCGGCCAGGGGGGCGCCGCCGGGCAAGCGCAGTGTGGTATCGAATTCGAAGAGCGCCGCCTCCAGCTCGAGCTCGATGTCGATCCGTTGCCCTTCGACAGAAGGCCCGTCGAACTCGGCCACCGCGAGCAGCTCAACGTCGTTCGTGTAGAGCGCCGCGCGCAGCTTCAACCCAAGCCCTATGCATGCGAAGTGCGCGGTTTCCGCTCGATCCCGTCCGAATGGAAGAACCAGTCCTTGGTCGAGCTCGTCGATCTCTTCGTAGCCTTCCCAGTCGCGCTGTTCATCGGGCTCTGGAGACTCGCCGAGGCGTGTCTCGCGCAGCAAGATGAAGCAGTGACTGGGAGCTGGAGCACCGACTCTCGTCTTGGCCCGCACGACGACCTCACCGTGCTTCGGCGCAATCAGCTCGAGAGGCTCGTCGAGCGTATACGAGAGCGCCTCGGGCAAGAGCCGCACGGGCGGCGCGTGGGGCAGGCTGTCGACCTCGACTCGCAAGAGGCTCGTGTCCGCCCTGACGGGGTCCGTCCAATCAGAAAAGACGCTGGGCAGGAGGGGCAAGACTCTGGCGGAGGCTTGCGTTCGAGCGATCAGCGTCTTGCCGTACTTGCCCTCGCCCCACAAGGAGACACCGACCTCATCGGCGGGTCCACCGTGTGAGTTCCGCACATCGAACGCGAGGCGTGGCGTGGGCGCAACGACGAGCTCAATGAAGGGGTCTTCCCCGCAGTCCCAGCTTGCAACTCCGCGCAGCGGCAGCTCGCGGCCCGGAATCGTGACCTCGGCCATGAGCTGCACCGTCACGTGGAGGCCGCCGATGTGCACCTCGCCGTTGGCATCCGCCACGAGCGAGGTCCCGGTGTCGCGGAAGAATGCGCTGCGGCCCACGACCTCGTCGGTGTAGCTCCAATCGAACCAATCTTCGTCCGTGCTATAGAACAGCTCGGCGCCCGCCATGGGCGCGCCAGTGATGCCATGAACGATGCGCACCGTGAGGCCGCCGGGGGCCTCGGCGGAAGGCTCTTGGAGCGCTGGAATCGCGGCGAGGAGAGCGAGCGTGAAGACGAGGATCATGGGTCGTGGGGGGCCGGGCCTGCACGCCTAGGTCGAGTCGCGGTACACGCACGAAACCCGAAGGGACGAAGATCCGATCGGGACACCTAGCAGGGAGGCTGAGTGGGCCTCTTCATGCAAGATGCGGGCCACGCGCTCACTCGTACGCCAGGCTCAGCATGCCGCCGAGCTCCACGAAGGCGCCTGCTCCTTCTGGGACCTGACCGAGGGTTAGGGAGAGCGTCTCGGTTCCGCGCTTCACGGTCATCTCGACGGCCGACTTCGTGAGCTTCTTGTAGAAGTTGTTTGCGGGCCCAAGCTCGTCGATCGGGATGCCCTCGACCGCGATCACCTTGTCGCCGGCGCGGAAGCCAGCGAGGTAGAGGCTGCCGGTTTCGTTCTGTATCTGGACCGTGAGGACGTTGGGCAGCTTGGGGTCGAAGAGCACCTCGCCCGAGGGCACGGTCACCTCCATCGGCTTGCTCGCGCCATTTGCCTGCAGGCGGTAGGTGCCGGGGGCGAGTCCCTTGAAGGTGACCCGGTGGGCTTCGTCGAGGGAATCCTGTCCGCTGGACGTCCAGGTCGAATCGCCTTTCTCCAGGTGGTTGAGCCAGAGCGGCGTGCCGGGCTTGAGCTTCGGCGCCAACACCGAGAGCACGAACAGCTGGGGCATGTTCAGGCTGACCGAGAGGTCGCGGCCGGTGACCTTGATGTCCTTCGAGTCGAAGACGCGATCGTTCCAACTGTCGCCTTCGGTGAGCTCCACGCGCCACGCGCCCTGGGCGATCGTGGGGAAGACAACACGCCCTTCGTTCGAGATGCGCGGGCCTTCCTCCCAGCCGCGGCCGACGAACGAGGTCAGGATCGTGTTGCCCCAGCTGTCGTCCGAGCTTGGGTTGACGATCCGCACGATGAGCTTCCGGTCCGGGTCGCGATCGGCATAGCCAGAGATGTCGACCGTGAGCGAGTGCGGCTCTTCGAAGCTCAGCGTGTACTCGCGGACTCCGCCTTCGAGCTCGAGGATGCGATTGCCGTAGCTTGAGGTCTTCGCGGTCAAGGAGATCGAGGCGCTCTCCGGCCAGCTGTTGAGGTTCCACTCGGCGAGCACTTCGTCGGGAAACCAGTAGGCTCCATCCGGTCCCTGGGTCGCGTTTGTGCCCCCGGATGTTCCGCCGCCGTCCGACATGGCACGTCGGTCGAACTCGATCCCGCTGATCGGCCGCCCGAGAGGATCCAAGCAGTGAACCTTGACGTGATCGGCGAGGCTGGGCGCGGGGACATCCAGGTGCACTTCGACGACCTCGCTCCCGAGCTCGACGAACTGGACCTGGCGGATGCGCGTGGCGTTTCCCCAGGCGTTGGGGGTGACTCCCACGGCATACAACCCGGGCTCCAGGTCGAGCAGGACGAACTCGCCGGAGCGCAGGCGCACGGTGATCGTCGAGTCTGGGAGGTCGTCCGGATCGAAGCTGGCTTGGTCCGCAATCGCGACCGCCGAGACGCCCATGCCCTTCGCGCTGGGCCACTCTTGCGTGACCGTTCCGTGGATGCCGGGGCGGCCTGCAAGCTGGATTGTTAGCGGGCTTGCACCGAGCTCATCCATGTTGATGAGATGCGTCTCGGACTTCAGGCGCGAGGCCACCTCGTAGTTGGACTCGCGCTGTTGGATGGCGTCGCCGAGAGCCGTCAACGGGAAGCGCTCCGCTCCGATCCGAATCGTGGGCTCGGCAGGACTCCAGTCAAAGCGCAGCGTGTCCTTGTCGACCTTGCACTCAATGATGGCACTCTCTGCAGCGGAGCCGCCAGGCAACCGAACGTCGAGGGTGAGCGAGCGCACTGCGGTGCCGGTCAGGTTGAGGGTCGTCCCCGGCATGACGATCGTGTTGCTATCGCCCTTGATGGTCCAATCTTCTTTGTAGGCCCTGATGCTGAAGCGAGAGTCTGGCAGGTCAGCGAACGCATACGATCCGTCCGCAGAAGTTGTCGTGACGCGCCGATTGGCGCGGCTGTTTGCCCAGCTTGTTGCGGCCGACTCCAGAGCTTCATCGAGGCTCTTCTGAGCGGGCGGACCGGTTCCAATCGAGGCGCTTGTCACGGTCGCGATCTGCGAGTACCCGTAGCGCGTTGCGATCAACGTGACGCCTTCAAGAGGCGCTCGGTGCTGATCGAGGACCATGCCGCTAATCGAGCCCGCGCCCTGTTCGGGAGCGGGCGAAGGCACGTTGAGTTTGGCCTTGGCCTCGGTGAGCCGCGCATCCGAGACATGCGCCGAGCTTGGCTTCTCGGCTACGGCTTCGGCACGGGTGGACTCGTCGCGTTCGAGCTGCATCGAGTCCAAGGCGCGCGCGCGAGGAGCGGCGCTCTCGGTCGCGTCCAAGGCGACGGCGGCGGTGCGATCGGCAGCATTGGCCTCGGCGCCCCGAGGCGCGAACGTGAAGCCGAGAGTGGCGCCGAGAGCGACGGCGCCAAGGACGAGCGCGAGTAGTTGACTGGATCCGATGCGAGCTTGAGCCATAGAGCGATGGGGTAGCGGGTGGAGGCTCTACCGTAACCGCTGCTCGCTGTGTGCCAAGGCTTTGCTCGGCAGAGGCGCGTTCTGCCTAGTTCGGCCGGCGCTCTTCGGCTGCCGCGACGACGTTCTGGCGGGTCGCGTCGTCCATGCTGACCCAGCCGCCGATCTCGTTCGGGGTGCGGTAGCAGCTCTTGCAGAGGTTGTTCGCCCAGTCCATCTCGCAGATGCCGTTGTAGGGGGACTCGACGGCGGACTCGCGCGGCGCGGGTGCGGGCGCTTGCTTCTTTTTGAACCAGTTGAAGACCATGGGCGGGATTGTACGGGGAACGACCGATTCGGTGGGGAGCGCTATAGGTAGCCGCTGCCTTCGGGCTTGAGGTTTTCCATCGCCTCGGGTGGCAGCACCGTGCCGGGCGTGTAGCCGAGCTGCCACAGAGCTTCCGAGAGCGGCACCGATTCCAGCGGCGCTTGTCTGGCTGTCATGTCGCGCATGAAGATCGTGCTGCGATCTAGGCTGAACTGGAACACGACCGATTCGGGGGTGTCCAGCGCGACGAGGTCGAGGTGCTCGGCCGGGCGCACGCTGAGGCGGACGTGGCGCACGCTGCCGGACTCGCGATCGAGCTCGATCCACGCGGTGACCGGGCCGCCCGGCGTGTCGGCGTCGGCGCGCAGCCACGCGGTTGCTTGGTCGTCGGCGTCCAGCGAGAGGCGCAGCGCGTCCGGGGTTGTAGCTTCCAGTTTGGACAGCGCGGCGAGGCCGATCGAGAGCCGGCGCGGCAGCGGCGACTGCGTCGCGTCGACGGGCAGGTGCTGCTCGCGCGGGGCCGAGACCCAGAGCTCTTGGCCATCGCTGCCGGCGAGGTAGCTCGCGCGGTCGAACGGCGTCGAGTCCGTCAGCGGCGCCCCGGTGGGCTGCCACAGGTACGCGCCTTCTTGCCCGCGCGCAAAGTGGAAGCGGCGTGTGGCGTCGGTGGTGGAGACGCCGACCGCGAACTCGTTCTTGGCGGTGATGTCGAAGAGCGCGGCGGAGCCCGCTGCGTACAGGCGCGCGGTTTCGGTTTCGGTCAGCGCGGCGTTCCCTTGTTGGCGCGAGAAGGCGCCGCTTGCCGCGAGCCACGCGAAGCCGCTGAGGATCAGCACGGCGGCGACGGCGGCGAAGCGCGATCCGGAGCCGGTCTGCGCGGGCGGCGTTGCGACAAGCCGCGGCTGCGGGCGCGGCGCGGGCGGCGCGCTCTTGCGCAGCGCGCTGAGGGACGTGTGCAGCTTGGCGCTTAGCTGGGCCAGCTGGTCGAGCTGGGCTTTGCAGGTCGCGCAGTCTGCGACGTGCGCGGCGATGGAGTTGTGCGTGGTGGGCTCGAGCTCTTGGTCGAGGAAGGCCGACAGTTGCGGCTGGCAAGTGGGGCAGTTCATGGGGTGATTCCTGCGGCGGGCGTGGGGAGGGCGCCGGGCGGGGCGAAGGGGCGGAGCAGCTCGCGCAGGCGCGCGCGAGCGCGGGAGAGAGTCGTGCGGACGACGTCGTCGGTGGTGCCGGCGACGGTCGCGATCTCGACGTACGAGAAGCCGAGGCCGTCGCGCAAGTACACGATCTCGCGCCAGCGCGGCGAGAGCTGGTGCAAGGCGGCTTGGACGGCGTCTTTGGCTTCCGCGCGCTCGAGGGCGGAGGCCGGGCAGTCGGCGCTTGTGGCGCGCGCGGGCTCGAGGCCGTGCTCGTGCGCGGCGTCGAGCGACTCGGGGCGCTTCTTGCGCAGATCGTTCAGGCACAGATTGCGGACGGCGGTCAGAACCAAGGGCCGCAACGAGCGCGTGGTGTCGAGCGGCCGCTTCGAGCGCACGAGGCGCAAGAAGGCCTCGGAAGCGAGCTCTTCCGCACGTCCCCGATCGCCGACCAAGACGACCGCGAGCCCGAAGGCATCCTCCCAGAAGGCGAAGGCCAGCTCGGCGGGCTTGGAAGGGGGATCGTGCATGGGACTCTCTTCACCCACTACGCACGCGGAGGGAAACGAGTGAGTCCGAAAAGTCTAGCTATTGCAGCAAGCTGTCGATCGCGGCGGCGACGTCGGCGTCGTCGAGGGTGAGGCTGGCTTCGCCCATGGCGAGCTCGGTGTTGGCGGTGGCGCCAAGGTTGCGCAGGCCGCCGAAGAGCCAGATGCCGGTGTCCCGCGCGACGCGGTCGCGGGCGAGCAGCAGGCCGTCCGTGTCGCCTTCGATGTGGATGTGGAACATGTTCGTCTGCGGCGGATCGGGCAGGACTTGGACGCGCGGCTGTGCGCTCCACAGCTTGGCGATCTGCTTGGCGCGCGCGTGGAATAGCGGCATGCGCTGCAGCATCGGCGCGAGGCGCATCTTGGCCGAGACGATGTGCGCCAGGTTCGAGTACAGGGTGCCGCCTTGGCGCCGCTGCCAGGTGGTGGCCTCGCTGATGAAGTCTGCGGGCCCCAGAAGCATCGCGCCGGCGAGCGCGCCGATGCCCTTGTAGAACGAGACGTAGATCGAGTCGAACAGCGCGCCGATCTCATCAAGTGGACGGCCGTAGGCGGCCGCTGCTTCCCAGATGCGCGCGCCGTCGAGGTGCAGCTTGACGCCCGCGGCGCGGGTCGTACCGGCCAGCTCGACGAGCTCGTCCCACGTGGGCAGTTGGCCGCCGATCTCGCGCGCGGGCAGCTCGATCAGCAGGCTGGACAAGGCTGGCAGGCCCTCGAGGTCGTGCGCGAGCGTGGGCCGCGCGGGGTCGCCCAAGAGGTGCGCTTCGAGCCCGTGCAGCGCGGTGTAGCCGTGCTCTTCGTGCAGCTCGAGGTGCGACGTCGCGTGGAAGGCGGTCGTGAACAGGCTCTTGCGCTCGGCCCAGATGCGCAGCGCGATCGGCTGCGCCATGCAGCCCGACGGCATGTAGCGAGCGGCGGGTTTGCCAAACAGCGCGGCTACCTCGGCTTCGAAGTCGGCAAGGACGGCGCCGGTGCCGTAGACGTCGGCGCGGATGTCGTGTTCGCGGATGTGGGCGGCGACGCGCTCGAGTTCGGCGGCGGGGTGCTCGGGGCCGTGGCCGGCGAGGGAACGCGAGGCAAGGCGCAGCGCTTGGCGCTCGCGGGCGAGGTCGGGACTCGTCATGCACAGATGGTGACGCGCAGCGCGGCGGCGCGCAACCGGCACCTATCTATGGAGGGCCGGACTCGAACCTAGGGCATACGTTCGCGGGCTACGGGTGCGGCTCGTGGTACTCGATGTCGAGGTCGTCGAGGCGCTCGAGCATGTAACCGCGCGCATCGGCGATGGCCTGGTTGTAGACGGCGGGTCCAAGATGGCGCAGGAAGAAGTCGACCAATTCGGTGGCGCGGAAGTCGCTCAGGGGCTCGTCGAAGCGCTTCTCGAACAGCGCCGCAAGGTCGTGAGAGATGGCCGCGCGGCGCTCGGCATCGAGGCGCAATCGGATGGGTTCTGGGTTCATAATCGTAGGGGCTGGCTTCCGCTTGAAAATACCTCGGGCCGTGGGTATTCGGGTCAAAGGATTTGATAGTCTTCTGCCGCACTTTTTCCCCCAAGCAGGAGAACAACCATGGCAACCGTCCTGGTTCCCAGGGAGACGGTCGCGGGTGAGACCCGCGTCGCCGCCTCTCATGACACTGTGAAGCGATTTGTTAAGGCCGGTTTGACCGTCGAGGTTGAGCGCGGGGCTGGCAAGTACGCTCGTATTTCCGACGAACATTACGCGGACGCAGGCGCCACATTAGTGGACGCCGATTCCGGCAGGTGGGCTGCGGCCGACTTGGTCGTGAAGGTCGCCCCACCCACGCTCGAGGAGGCGGCGAAGCTGAAAGACGGCGGACGCGTGCTCTCGATCGTGATCCCCGCGTATGAGAAGCCGCTGATCGAGTACTACCGCGATCACAAGATCACCTGTTATGCGATGGACCTGATCCCGCGCATCTCGCGCGCGCAGTCGATGGACGTCTTGTCCTCGCAGGCGACCGTATCGGGCTACAAGGCTGTGCTGCTTGCCGCGACGCACCTTGAGAAGTTCTGCCCGCTGCTGATGACGGCAGCCGGCACCGTGCCACCCGCGAAGTGCGTCGTGTTCGGCGCCGGCGTGGCCGGCCTGCAGGCGATCGCGACCGCGAAGCGCCTCGGCTGCAAAGTCGAAGCCACGGACATCCGTCTGGCCGCGAAGGAGCAGATCGAATCGCTCGGCGCGAGCTTCATCGATGTGCCCGGCATGGAGGACATGGAGGACGAGCACGGCTACGCCAAAGAGGTGACGCCCGAGTTCCTCGAGAAGCAACGCATCGAGGTCGCCAAGCGCGTCGCCGAAGCGGACATCGTGATCACGACCGCGCTTGTGCCGGGACGTCCCGCGCCGAAGCTGGTCAGCGAAGAGATGGTGAAGTCGATGCCCGGCGGCGCCGTGATCGTGGACCTTGCGGCCGAGTCTGGCGGCAACTGCGCTCTGACCGAGTCTGGCGAGATCGTCAGCAAGCACGGCGTCACCATCATCGGCACGAACAACCTGCCGGCGACGATGCCCGTGCACGCGTCCGAGCTGTACGCCAAGAACGTTTTGAACCTGGTCAAGCTGATGATCGTCGAGGGCGACATCCAAGACAAGCTCGAGGACGAGTGCCTCGAGGGCTGCCTCCTGACCCACGAGGGTGAGGTCAAACACGAACGCGCCAAAGCGCTCTTCGCTACCGAAGGAGCTGCATCATGAACCTCTCTATCTTCATCGCGGCCGCCGATGCTACAAGCGGCCTTCCCTTCTGGATCATCGGTCTTTGGATCTTGATCCTGGCCTCGTTCACCGGTTTCGAGATCATCACGAAAGTGCCGCCAACGCTGCACACACCGCTCATGAGCGGTGCGAACGCGATCTCGGGCATCACGATTGTCGGCGCCCTTTACTGCGTGTTTGCCGAGTACGGCTTCATGGCCAACTTCCTGGGTTTCCTCGCCATCGTGATGGCGACGATCAACGTGGTGGGTGGCTTCATGGTCACCGACCGGATGCTGGCGATGTTCAGCACCAAGAAGAAGGGAGGTAAGTAGCCATGAGCTTTCAACCTGTAATCGCTGCATTGAACATGCAGATCTTGGGACAGCTGGCCTTCATGGTCGCGGCGCTCATGTTCGTGATGGGCCTGAAGAAGATGACGAAGGTCAAGACGGCGCAAGCGGGCAACCGCTTGGCGGCAATTGCGATGCTGATCGCGATCGTGCTGACCGTCTACTTGGTGGTCTTCGATGGCAACCTCAAGGCCTCACTGCCTTGGCTGATTGGCGGGCTCGTTGTGGGCACCGCGATCGGTGGCTATCTGGCGAAGAAGGTCGAGATGACCGAGATGCCAGAGCTGGTCGCGTTCTTCAACGGCATGGGTGGTGCGAGCTCGATGTTCGTGGCGCTTGGCACCGCGGCCTACATGCGGCACGAGATCAACGACATGGGTGCGCTCATGGGTGGCGATCTGTCGCTGTCCGTGCTGGGCTCGGACGTCGCGCTGTCGGTCGGCCTCTCGATCCTTGTCGGCGCCGTCACGCTGACCGGTAGCTTGGTGGCTTACGCCAAGCTGTCGGGCAAGCTGCGCTCGAGCCACTTCGGCGTGCTGGGCACGCAGTGGCTGAACGCGCTGATGGCGCTGGTTGCGATCGCCCTGATCGTGTTCGGCGGCTTCGTCCTAACGGGCGGCGGGATGGTCTTCACCAGCTTCCTGATCTTGGCAGCCTTGGCACTCGTCCTTGGCGTGGGCCTGGTCGTCCCGATTGGCGGCGCGGACATGCCTGTTGTGATCTCGCTTCTGAACAGCTACTCGGGTATCGCGGCTGCGATGACCGGCTTCCTGTTGCACAACAACTTGCTTGTTGTGGCCGGCATGTTGGTCGGCGCGGCGGGTCTGATCCTGACGAAGATCATGTGCAAGGCGATGAACCGCAGCCTTGGCAACGTCCTGTTCGCCAAGTTCGGCGAAGAGGACAGCGACGGTGGTGATTCGGAGTACACGAACGTGACCTCGACCTCGGCCGAAGAGCTGGCACCGCTGCTCGAAGCCGCCGAGAAGGTCATCATCGTTCCGGGTTACGGCCTTGCCGTTGCGCAAGCGCAGCACAAGTGCCGCGAACTCGGTGACCTGCTTGAGAAAGAAGGCATCGAAGTCGCCTACGCGATCCACCCCGTCGCCGGCCGCATGCCCGGGCACATGAACGTGCTCCTGGCGGAAGCCGACGTCGACTACGACAAGTTGTTTGACCTCGACAGCATCAACTCCGAGTTCAAGAACGCGCAAGTCGCGATCGTGATCGGTGCCAACGATGTCTGCAACCCCGAGGCCTACGACAACCCGAAGTCCCCGATCGCCGGCATGCCGGTGCTCGATGTCTGGGATGCGCAGACGGTGATCGTGATCAAGCGATCCTTGTCACCCGGCTACGCGGGCATCAAGAACCCGCTGTTCGAGCGCGACAACTGCCTGATGTTCTTCGGCGACGCCAAGAAGGCCCTCGAAGATATGATCACGGAGTTCAAGGACCTGTAGGTCCCCGCGGAAGCCCCCCTCCGTTGTCGCCGGTCGCGAAACCCAAGAGGGTTCCGCGGCCGGCGTTTTTTGTGTGCGTGGCCGTGAACCGCGGCGTACATCGCGCGTTCCAGCAGCACTATGAAGTCCTTGTTGCTGCTGGCCCTTGCTCTGTTCGCCTGCAATCCAGTGGCGAACCCGGTGTTCGGCTGCAAGGTGTCGTCCTCGCCTCCGCGCTTCTTGGACCTGCAATGCCCGAGCGGGATGTGGGATGCAGACGCGCCGAATCCAGGGGCGCCTGGCTGGCAGCGTGGCACGGCGGGGGATGACCTTTATGTGAGCAGCTTGATCGTGCTCGGCTGGGTGGCTCAGGGCCGCGCAAGGACGACGGACGCGGGGCAAGTGGGGCAGCGCCAGGCTCTAGCGTGGATCGCTTCGCGCGCGGGCAAGGGCGGTTGGCTCGGCGAGCGCGGGACGACGCACTCGATGCGCGATCACGCGCTGGCGACGACGACCTTGAACGAGGCCATCCACCTCGAGCGCGAGCAGCGCGAAGACCGTGATGATATCGGCCTCGCCAAGCTTTGCGCCACGGGCGCACACTTGAAGGTTGCCCGTCGCGCCGTGCTTGCGATCCAAAAGGCCGAGCGTTTCGAAGGCGGCTGGAGCGCGACAGGCCGGGCGACCGACCCGCTCGATCCGATGGCCACTTTCTGGAGCGCGATGGCGTTGCGGTCAGCGCTCGACAATCAGCTAATCGAGGCCGCTCCCGAGCTCGACCGCGCGGCCGACTGGTTCCGGCGCCACGCGGAGTCCGGGACCTGCACCGTGCGCGCTGAAGGAATGGACCTCGCCAAAGCGACTTTAGTCGGTTTGATGGTGCGTAGCCTGACGGGCGAAAAGCTGGGTGCGCGCCTCGGCCCCGAAGGCCTCGACCGCACGCTGTGCAGCTTGATCAAAACGTGCCCGACTTGGGAAGCGGACCCCGCCAGAGTCTTCCTAACGCAGCTTGTCTGCATGCGGCTCGAGTCCGACGCTTGGAAGGCGTGGGACCTGTGCATGCGCGCGCGCGCGAAGCCGCTTTTGGGCCATGGATTTGCGCCCGTGGGAACAGCCCCGGCCGCAACTGGGACGCTGGCAAGCAGCGCATATGGCGACCTGCTGCTGACGGTCTACTTCCGCTACGACACGCTGGTCGGCGTGCGCGAGCTGCCCGCCGCCGCGTTGCCCGATCCTGCTGCGCCCGAGGCCGCGCGCGAAGACTAGGCGGCGGCAAAGTTGCGGCTTGGACATGGGGCAGGCGCGGTCGCCGCAACTGGCGTATGCTGGTCTTGTCATGGATTCAACTCATCAGCCGAGCCCGGTCTTTAGCCAAGAGTGGAGCCAGCATTTCATCGCCAACAGCGAGCGCCATCTCGTGCCGCTCGCCGGCCGTCCGCTTCGCTATTTAGAGATCGGCGTGTTCGAGGGCTCCAGCTCGCTGTGGATGCTAAGCAACGTGCTGACCCACCCGGACAGCCGCATGGTGGGCATCGACGCGTGGCCTGTGCCGACCGATCCGTACGAAGCGCGCGCGCGCGCCAACCTGGCGCCCGAAGCGCATCGCGTCGAGCTGATCAAGGGCTTCTCGAACGAGGCCCTGCGCGACCCGCGCCTGAAGCCCGACAGCTTCGACATCATCTTCATCGACGGCGACCATCGAGGGCTTGGCGTCCTGACCGACTCGGTCTTGTGCTGGCCACTTTTGAAGGTCGGCGGCATCTGCATTTGGGACGACTACGGCTGGCGACGCGCGTTCTGGAAGCGCCTGCCAAGTCACTTGCGCCCGGCTGCAGCGATCGACGCTTTCCGCAGCGCTGTCGTGGACCAGAGCGAGCTCTTGTTCCGCAACTATCAGATCGGCCTGCGCAAGACCCCCGCACCCGAGCAGGTCTGGCACTAGTACGGATTCGACTCAGTCGAAGTCGGTCGCGAGGTGGCCGGTGCGGACGAAGATGACCGTCTCGTCTTCGACAAACGGGTGGTGCACCGAGAGGTGTGGGCTGCGTAGCCAGGTGCCGGTGGGGTAGCTGCCATGCTCGTCTCGAAAGGTGCCCGAGAGCACCAGGATCTCTTCGCCGCCCCAGTGTTGGTGTTGGATGAAACGCTCGCCCGTGGGCCAGTGGACGAGCGCGGCGCCGTGGCGCTCCTCGGCGGCAAGCGGCTTGACTTCGAGGCCGCCGTGGCCGGGTAGCCAGGGCTGCTCAGTCGACTGCACGTGCAGCGCCGGCAGGTTGGCGCCAAGATCATTCGCAGGGTAAGCCTTCACGAACAGCGTGCAGCCGGGCGCGCTCGAGGTGACCTCGGCCGAGCCCGCCGGCAGCCGCCCGTACCCGGCCGGGCCCAGCGTGCCGCGCGCGGTGGTCCACTCGCCGTGAACGACCAAAACCGCGGCGCCAACCGGCGGCGACCAAGTCGCGCCAGCGGCAAGCCGCACGAGGCTCGTGCGCGCGGTGTCCTGGTCGTCGGGCAGGCAAAGCAGCTGCTCCTCGACGCCGGGCTCGGACGTCTTAGCCCAGTCCATCGAAGTCGTGTCGCGCAATAGGTGAGTCTTGGTCGTCATGGTGCGCAGCAGGATACGGCCTCTTCCCCAAGCGCATGGCCTTTCATTATGGCGGCCAACAGGTTCCGCGCAAAGCGACCCGCGATAAGCTGTCCGCGCGCCACTTCGGCAGGCAAGGGCTCGCAATCCCGAAACCTTCAAGATGACTCGTCAACGAATGAAACTGGCTGTCCTCGCCGCCAGTCTGCTTGCTGCAGGAGCGATGTTGGGCTGGGCGTTCAAGCGCGCGCACCGCACGCCGCCGCTTCAGACGTTCGTCGATCGGAAGACGGCGGTGGCGGCTCTGACTCGGGAGAGGCACGCGGCCATGCCCGAGCTCGTGCCGCTGCGCTCGGACGAGCTGATCGAGCGCGTGCCTTGGACGCCGGAACTTGCCGTGCCGTTCATCCCCAGCCTCGGCAACAAAAGGGCGATGGTCTTCGACCCCGTGCTGGGCGCGCGCCGCGTCGGCGGGCAGCGCAAGTGGTGGAAGCTGGCGCAGCATCCAAAAGGAGGCTACTGGGCGCAAACGAACGCGCTGGGCATGCGCGACGATCCCATGCGTGACTCGGCCGACGTGCGCATCCTGTTCGCCGGTGACAGCCAGACCGAGGGCGTGTGCGGCAGTCACGAGTCGTTCGCGCACTTGCTGGAACAGTCGCTCGCCGCACGCCACCCAGCGAAGACGGTCGACGTGATCAACGCCGCGCTCGGCGGGACGTCGCCTTGGTACTACCTGAGCACGCTCGAGGCTTACGGCAAGCTGAAGCCCGACGTGTTCGTCGCCGTCTTCTACGGCGGCAACGACTTTCGCGGCGCGCTGGCTCTCGAGCGCTATTACCGCGGACGCATCGGCGGCCACTCGAGCGGCATGAAGCGGTTGACCGAGGCGCTGGCCGACATGGAGGAAGGCCTCGGAGCCGTCGAGCTGCACCAGCTGCGCTACCTGATCGACAACCCCGGCGACCAGGTCATCGCCGTCGATACGTGGACCGCCATCGCGATGGAGATCAGCCGCCAGTGCGCGCGCGCGGGCATCGATTTTGTGCCCGTCTACATGCCGCCGCCGCTCGCGGGGCAGCCGGAGGCCTATGCCGCAACGCTCGAAGTCGTGCACGACCGGCTACCCGAAGTCGCCGATGCGGTGGGCCTGACCAACTCCATGGCGGATCGCTGGTTGGGCGAGCTGCGCTCCCACGGCCTGCACCCCTTCGACCTGCGTCCGGCGTTTGCCGCGCACCAGGACAAGCTGTTCTGGACCGGCAACTTGCACCTAAACCTGGACGGCCAGGCCGTCGTAGCCAAGGCCTTCGAGGCGCACTTGATGAACTCGGCGCCGGGCGTCACAAAGGCCCTAGCGGCTGAGTGACTCAGCCTGCTTGCGCGTGATCCCCAAGGCGAGCCACGCGCCGCCACCCAGCGCGAAGACCCCGATGCCCAACTGCACAAGGCCCGCCGAGCCTTGCAGCGCCAGGTGGAAGTCGGCCTCGGTCACAAGCTTGTCTTCCAGGAACGGCCCGATGGCGCTGAACATGCGGATCGTGGAACCGACAAAGCCAAGCAGCGCGGCGAAGATGCCCCAGAACAAAAGCGAGCGGCGCGTGAGCTCGAAGCTGGCCTCGGAAGGTGCCCGCAGCGCATTTGCAATCAGGACGCAACACGTGATCGCGATGGCGATCAGAGCGAGCCCCACGAGGCCCAAGTTCAACAGGTTTTCTAGCATGGCGTCGATTCGTTTGGGGCTTGCCGAGGCGCGCTGTCCGCTTGGAACAGAGCGGCATTCTGGTACGAGCGATGCGACGCCAAGAGCGCCAGCAACACGCCCAAGCCGGTCAGGCCCAGCAGCGTGGTCTCGCTGTGGAGCATCATCAGCTGGCGCGTGAAGTCGGCCGGCAGTTGCGCGTTCGGAAGCGGCGCCTCGACGATGAACTTGACCCCTCCCTGCATCCAGATCCAGACGGTGTCGAACGTCAATCCGAAGAGCCCGAGTCCCAACTGCACAGCGGCGAAAACGGCCAGCCGATGACCACGCTGCGCCTCGACTTCCGAGCTTCGCTTGCGCAATACGCGGACGCGCAACACACCGACTCCAAAGTGGACCAGCGTGGCGAACAGAAACACAAGCGCGAACAGCCCGGACACGCCGGCGCTCAAAAGCAGCTCGCCGTTTTCGAACAGCTGCAGGCCGAGCTGCAGAAGGGCGACGAAGACGATCAGCAGAACGACACGCTCGCCACGGCTGCGGGCAAGCGTAGAGAAGCTCTCACGGAAGCCCTGCGGCGCGTTATCTGCGATCGGCGCCATGGCAGGGTTTGCGTGGTGGTTCAAGTGGACGAGTTCGAGGGCGCGGCAGGGTCCGGACCAGGCGGGTGGGGAACCGATGTCGCGCTTCGTTATAGCGTGTCGCGCTGGGTCCAGCCAGCGGTGGCGGCAGCTCTTGCCGATCGAAACGGGCACAAAGAGCGGGAGCGGGGCGATGGCGGCGAGGCAAGCGAGATGAGTCACGGCAGGCTGGCGGCCTGACTCACCACCCGCATCACGCTTCCTTTAAGGCCACAGCCTCAGAATTGCCTCCAACGAGCCCCACGCACTTCGCGCGTCCGCGTTAGGCTCTCGCCCCCATGTCCGAACTAGAACTCAAGAACGCACACATTTCCTTCGGAGCCGGAGCCCTTCTCGACGGCGCCAGCCTTGTGATCGAGCCCGGCGAGCGCGTCGGCCTCCTGGGCCGCAACGGCGCGGGCAAAACGACGCTGATGCGCATCCTGGCGGGCGAGCTCGACCTCGACGAGGGCGAGGTGACGATGCGCCCCGGCCTGGTGGTCACGCGCCTCGAGCAAGACGTGCCCAAAAACGTCACCGGCACCGTCGCCGACCTTGTGCGCGATGCCTTGGAGGAGTGCGACCACGAAGATTGGGAGATCGACAAGCGCCTCGAGCGCGAGCTCGGCCGCTTCGAGCTCGACGGCACCGCGCTTGTCTCCGAGCTGTCCGCCGGCATGAAGCGCCGCACCTTGCTGGCGCGCGCCCTGGCTCACGAGCCCGACCTGTTGATCCTGGACGAGCCCACCAACCACCTCGAGCTGGACGCCATCGCCTCGCTCGAGCGCGTGCTCCTATCCCGCCGCGCCAGCCTCCTGTTCGTGACCCACGACCGCGCGTTCCTGCGCAAGATCGCCACGCGCATCCTCGACCTGGATCGCGGCCAGATCAAAAGCTACGAGTGCGACTACGGCACCTACCTCGAGCGCAAGGCCGCCGACCTGTCGGCCGAAGAGAAGCAAAACGCCGAGTTCGACAAGCACCTAGCCAAGGAAGAGGTCTGGATCCGCCAAGGCGTCCTAGCCCGCCGCACCCGCAACATGGGCCGCGTGCGCAGCCTGCAGAGCCTGCGCGAAAAGCGCTCCGACCGCCGCAACGTCGTCGGCGAAGCGAAGGCCAAGGTGCAAGAGACCGAGCGCTCGGGCCGCCTCGTCCTGCGCGCCAAGGGCGTCGACTTCAGCTACCCAGGCAACGTCATCCTGGACGGCTTCAACATCGAGCTCCTGCGCGGCGACCGCGTCGGCATCGTCGGCCCGAACGGCGTCGGCAAAAGTACCCTGATCCAGCTCCTCCTTGGCGAGCTCGAGCCCGACGCCGGCTTCGTCCACCACGGCACCAAGCTGGAAGTCGCCCGCTTCGACCAGCTGCACGACAGCCTGAACCCCGAGCGCACCGTCGCCGAAAACGTCACCGGCGCCGGCGACACCGTCTTCCAAGACGGCCACGCCCGCAACGTAATCAGCTACCTAGCCGACTTCCTGTTCACCCCCGACCAGGTCCGCGGCGGCATCACGAAATTGTCCGGCGGAGAAAAGAACCGCCTGCAACTAGCCAAGATCCTCAGCCGCCCCTGCAACCTGCTGGTCCTCGACGAGCCCACCAACGACCTCGACCTCGAGACCCTCGAGATGCTCGAAGAGCTGCTAACCAACTACAAGGGCACCCTCCTTCTAGTCAGCCACGACCGCGAGTTCCTGGAGAACGTCGTCACCTCCATCCTAGCCCCAACCGGAGACCAACCCGGCGTCTGGGAAGAGTTCATGGGCGGCTACCAAGACTGGCAAAGAGCCCTCAAAAAAAGAGCCGAAGCCGCCAGCGGCGGCGCCCCCAAAGGTAAAGGCAGCAAGGCCGACTGGAAGGCCGGCAAGGCCGCCGCAAAAGCAAACAGGGCCGCCGCGAAGGGCGGCAAGCCGGGCGCGAAGGGCGGCAAGACCGGTGCGAAGGGCGGTAAGTCGGGAGCGAGGGGCGCGAACGGCAGCAACGCGGCTTCCCAAGGTGCGAAGTCCGGCTCGAGCTCAGGCAAGGCAACCAACCCCAAGAAGGCGAAAAAACTCACCTTCACCGAGGCGCACGAACTCAAGACCCTCCCGAACCAAATCGAAGTCGCCGACAAAGCAAAAGAGGCCCAACTCGCCCGCCTCTCCGACCCCGACTACTACAAGCTGCCGCAAGCCCAACAGTCCGCCGACCGAGCCAAACTCAAAAAGCTAGAGTCCAACCTCGAGGTCCTGATGAACCGCTGGGAGGAACTAGAGTCCCGCGAGAAGTAGGGCGGGGGGCGTAGCCCATGCAAGGCTGTAGCGCCAGGAAGACTATCATTCGATAGAAGCAACCTGTGTCCCACCGGGAGGGTCGATCACCGGCGGAGGTGGAGTCGCGCTTGTTGCAATAGCTTCCTGGGAGCCATGGCGCATCATCATTCGTTGGTGACTAGCACACCATTCATAGTATAGCTGTGATTCAAGCGAGTCGGGGTTGTTTGGAGTGTAGAGAAACCTGTCGAATGCCGCGTTGATAGCGTTTTGAATTTCTACCAGTGGGACAACGGACTCGTCTTGACGGACTCCGCTCCCGCGCCCACTAGAAGAATCGTAGCGGGACCAAGAGAGATGGTCGGACCTCCGGGAGCCAACCCCTAAGTTAGTCTGGGCACCCGTCGCCGCAGCAGGCACCATGACCCCAATGAGTAAGAAACGACGAACCCACAGCCCCGAGTTCAAGGCGCGCGTCGC
>Ga0316206_1000982_pt1 | contig 29765 bp, 22 predicted proteins | sample 6monthpyrite_MG_FD_204942 | JGI IMG/M metagenome (GOLD analysis project Ga0316206, IMG submission 204942) | Microbial mat bacterial communities from mineral coupon in-situ incubated in ocean water Damariscotta River, Maine, United States -... | ecosystem: Environmental > Aquatic > Marine >... | reverse complement strand
GAAATTGAAGACACGCTGACTGCTCAAGGTCTTCAATTTCACGGAGTGAATATCATAGATTGTTTGCTTTTTGCTTAAGCTGTCCGTCTGAAGACGGAGGGTTTGCTCCTAAGCATGGAAACTAAAAAAGGCATAAAAAAAGGCCAGCATAAAGCTGGCCTTTTCAATTTAGTGTCGGTGTAACATTTAGCCGAGTAGCGCGAGGCTACCTGCAGATGTACGTCCGCTACGATCTGTTTCCATTTCGTAGGATACTTTCTGCTCGTCGTTCAAGCCACGAAGGCCAGCAGCTTCTACTGCTGAAATGTGAACAAAAACGTCGTCTCCGCCTGCATCAGGCTGAATGAAACCAAAACCTTTAGTGGCGTTAAACCATTTAACTGTACCGTTAGCCATTATATTATATCCTCTTACGCATATTGATGAAAGCCAGAGAAGGAGCGTAAGCAGGTATCTAATCAGGCATCGTTAAAATAGTGAAATTTCCACTATCGACAGCTATTTACTCCTTCAGAGCGCATTTGTAAAGGATTCAAATGCATTTATGACGCGAGAGGCTTTGGCTTTATAAAACTTGTTGGCTTCCATTGTTACCGCGCCTGCTTTCTGCCTGTAAAAATCAGCGCTAAAGCTTTGTTAATTCTAAATTTTTCCGTCTAGTTTCCATTTTTTTGGCGATTGGGCCGCCGCTAGGCCTATTCGCCCAATGCATGCCGGACAAGCGTGCCCAGACATCATTTCTGTTAGGTAAATGCATGAAATTATTTGATTTTGCAGATTCGGGCCCTGCACTTGCCTGCGATTCTCTCAGCCAACATGCATGCAGCCTCTGCCCGGCAACAGGAAAGCATTAAAGCTTCAAAGCGCCCCAAAGTCGGCACCGCATGCCTGAAAATAGACCAAGAGCAACAAAGAGAAAACTTCGATTTTCTATAGATAGAACAGTTTTGGCCATGAATGAACCGTGCGCCGATAAAAAAGCGCACGATTCGATCAATGAATACTACTTGTAGTTAAAAGGCCGCTGCAAGCGTGAGCCAAAACTTGTCAGTATCGGTAGCAAAACTGTTGGCATTATAGAGTGCAGCTTTGGCTGATACCGTGAAGGTTTTATTTATCTTCTTGGAAATCAGAAAATCCCATTCATTACCATAATCTGCGCCGCCTACATCGGCTTTGAAATCATGATAAACGGCCTTCATCAACATACCACCAAGCGCGCCTTCGGCTGGCAGTTTATAAGCAAGAGAAGCATATATATCCTGCAAGCCAGTAGCGGGCGTATTCAGAAACTTATCAGCCCAACCGTTGAATTTATGAAGCGTCGCCAACGGTGTTTTAAAGCTGGAACCATTGTCCGAGCCCAGCAATTCATAGTCAAATGCTGCTGTTAGCCCACTATTGCTAACGCTTAATCCCGCGTGCCAAAAGTCGGCGCTATAATCGGTCGGGTTATCCTTATAATCTTTCTGGTTGGCATATTCGAGCTGATAGCCCAGCTTCACACCATCCGAGACCGCCTTTTTGCCGGCGAAGCGCGCACCCACAGTACTGCTGGACAGGCCAAATACCGGCGCATCATTCAGATCAATAAAATATCCGTATGCCGTTAGTTTGCCAAAATCAAAACCGTCGTAGCTGACATTGATAATCTGGGTCGATGTATCAAGGTCGCCAAAGGGGTGATCCTCACCAAAAATCCGGTTGACGTTCCAAACATACGCATAGATCGCCGTTAGCCCTTTTGTCGGCGTCAAGATAGCAGCAGCCGCATCGTATGTTTGATCATTTTGCCGCCAGCCGACGGTGCCAATGAAGCGTTGATCATCAAGGTTCATACCCATGCGACCAACCTTTGTTGTGCCCCATTTGCCCGCATATTGCAGGTAAGCCTGATTCAATTCGGTCGTTTCCGGGTCGGCGATAACGGGCCGTGTGCGGTTGCCGTTGACCGTATTATTATAGGTTTCTTTGCCAATCACAGTCGTATTAGTGGCTTCAAGATATGCACTAAATCCGTTCAGGTTGGCTGTCTTGAATTTTAGTTTGGTCAACAGAGTGGACGCAGTGGCCTTTTTGCTGAAACCATCCTGGTTCACTGTTTCCAAACGGTAGCGAAAATTAACATTTGCATCACCTTTTTGAAACCACTCAGAAAGGTTTGTGGCGTCTTCTGCTGCCACGGCTGTTGTTGCCATTATTGCCAGCAAACTGACAGCCAATTTGGGGGGGAATTTCATCATCTTTCGACTCCTTTAAGCCTTGCTATGATTGCAACCTAACGAAGCCGATAGGGTTTGGTTTGACCCAGATCAAGCCTATGAAACATTTATAAAAAATTGGATATATGGCGGTAATTCTACTTTGTGACAACAGGTCGAAATTGACCTTCCCCGGGCCGAAAAGAAAGCAGCTCACCAGTTTCAATATGAAAGTACCAGGCATGCAGGGTCAGGTGCTTTTTTTCCACAGCTTTTTGGACCCACGGATACCCCGCGAGATTCTGGACCGACAACAATGTACCTTCCATTTCACACTGCCGGTGACGCTCGGCCGATGATGCATTTTGGCAAGTGGAAAGTACCATCTGTTTCGCTGGATCAAGGATCGCGACCCAGTCCGTGATATAGTCATCGTCAGTGGGTTTATTGGCCTGGATCTCGTCTTTTGCCATCAGGGCTGCGATGCCACCGCAACCGCTATGACCCATTACAATGATATGTTCCACACCCAGACTACAAACGGCATGCTGAATTGCTGAACCCGTAGACATATGCCGGTGTCCGCCTCGAAGATAGGGCGGCACAATGTTCGCCACGTTGTTAACAACAAACACTTCACCCAGCCCGGCATGGGTTAGGATCGTCGGGTTCACGCGACTATCACTGCAGCCGATGATCAGCACTTTTGGCTGTTGCCCTTTTGCGGCCCATTCGCGGTAGACTTTATGCTTGTCGCTCAGGTATTGCTCGCGGAAATCCTTATAGCCTTCGATAAGGCGTTCATATTTATCCATGTGTATCCTCCGTCTAGCGTAGGATGCTACAAGGACGCCGCCAAATCAAACCCGGATATTTTCGCGTTTCCAGCCAAATCCAATATATAGGACTGAATGCCTTGGCGCATACTGCGTGTATGCAAATAATCCTGTATTTTGGCTTCCACTTTTGAAAATTCCTGCGGCAGGGCTGAGTTTTTGCTTATGCGAAATCGCTCGACATTCTGATCATAATATCGTCGGCACATAGCTTCGCTCGCTTCAGGTGCCGTCACCTGAGCTTCAACAAGTTTCATTATGCCCATATCAAGCACTTCTTCGTCGACGACCTCGGAAATAAATCCTTCTCTAACGGCTTCCTGGCGCATCAGTTCGCGGATCAATAACGCCTTCGCCGCTTCATTACGCGCCTCTACACGCGACTGCGCCGGATGAAATTGCATTTCATTAAACACCTGATCATCAGTGATCTCGGTTTTATTCACAAATAATGGCATGCTTCTAACCCCTTCTGCGCACGACCTGATAACCAGACCGGAATAGATATTTAATCGGAGCCGACAAAATATGCACCAACCGTGTGAAAGGAAACAAAACAAATAATGTCAGCCCCAGCACGATATGTGCTTTGAAAATTGCCGGTTCATACAGAATAAAATCAGCGGCACCACTTCTGAAGGTAACAATATGCTGCGCCCAATTCGCCAGCGCAATCATCGAACTACCGTCTGAGTGTGCTGCTGACGACGGAATTGTCGCCAAGCCTAAAACCAGCTGCACAAAAAGCACTAACAAGATCATGATATCAGCAGGTCGGCTGGTGGCGCGGATGCGTGCGTCCGTTAACCGCCGCACGATCAGGATAGCCATGCCAATAAAACAAATTGTACCAAAAATTCCGCCAGCGACCATAGCCATCAATTGTTTTTGCGGCGCTGTCATCACCAAATGATAGACGCTCTGGGGCGTCAACAAGCCGACCAGATGCCCAAAAAACAACAGAATAATGCCGACATGAAACATATTACTACCCACTGCCAAGCCTTTAGAGCGCAGCAATTGACTAGAGCCTGCTTTCCAGCTGTAAGGGTCTTGGTCGTACCTGAGAACCGTGCCCATCACCATAATGGCTATGGCTAAGTAGGGGTAAATTCCAAAGAAAAAGTCGTTCAGATAATTGCTCATTTTTCCCTCCTTAGTGGCCAGATGCCGGTGTTACATTTGGTTCGGGTGTATTCCCGGGATGCCGAGTGGCTGATGGGCAAACGCCGCAGTCCGCTTCGCCTGTGCCATCAAAAGCAGGGGTTTCTTCCCATTCTTTATCAAGCGCTTCCAAACTGGTATCTTCCTTGTTGGCCTCAGATGCGGCTTGCGCCAAAAACTCTTCATCCACCTTCACTGTCGTCAGGGCCTCCAGCGCCTTATAAATATGCTGATAGCCGCTTTTTTTGGCTTTCAGTTTAGCGCCGACACCGGCAATTATATGGATTGTCTCTCCCAGCAGCTCCTGTGATTCTGCGGGATCAATCTGAGATAAAAACTCCAGAAACAGCGGCAGATAATCAGGCAGCTCGTTAGCCGCCAACAAAAATCCCCGGGCTTTATAATGATCCGTTAAATCCACCATCGCTTGGCCTCTGTCCCGGCTTTCGCCGTGAATATGCTCAAACAAATAAAGCGAAAGCGTGCGACCACGATCAAACAAGGATACATACTCTTCCTGCACTTGCATCAAGTCCTGCGCCGCCAAATCATCCATAAAGGCAAACAGCGGTTTTTGAACTTTCGCGGGCAGTAAGTCATCCGCTTCAAGGGCGGTTTTTAATTCTCCCATATGACTATGCAGGTCTTCTTTTGGATAAGCCAAAAGCAACCCCAGTATTTTGAAGGTAATCATCAGCTATTCCTCACTTTGCCGCTAAGTGTGTTTTTATGCGTGCGTCCACCAAACAGTCCGCCCGATGATTTACCCGGCGCTCCGCCCGAGCAGCCATCGCCAAAACTAAAGCCACAGGCCGAGCGACTTTCAAAGGCAATATCATTATCAAAAGGTGTTTCACCTGCATATTCCCGGTGGTTTGTAGGGATCACAAAGCGGTCGTCATAGTCTGCCAGCGCCATGATTTTATACATGTCGTTGACCATGGCTTTATCCAGTCCCACGCGCTCAAGGATTTCGGGGTTCTCGCCGCCTGTAATATGTTTGCCGCGCATATAGGCGCGCATCGCCATCATGCGCTCAAGAGCATGCTCAACGGGCTCAACCTTGCCAGCTGTTAGCATATTGGCGAGATATTTCACCGGAATACGCAGGTTTTTGACATCCGGCATAATTCCATCGCCTTCAATCTTGCCCTGTTCAAATGCATTTTGAATAGGTGACAACGGCGGGATATACCAAACCATTGGCAGCGTTCTATACTCAGGATGCAGTGGGAAGGCGACTTTCCAGTCCATCGCCATTTTATAAACCGGCGACGCCTTGGCAGCTTCAAGCCAGCTATGGGGCACACCGTCGGCTTTCGCTTGCGCGATAACCGCCGGGTCATGGGGATCAAGAAAAATCTCGCACTGTTTTTCATACAGGTCTTGCTCGTCCTCGGTTGAGGCCATTTCCTCAATCCGGTCAGCGTCATAAAGCATCACACCAAGATAGCGGATACGGCCAACGCAGGTTTCAGAGCAAACGGTAGGTTCACCGTTTTCAATGCGGGGAAAGCAGAAGGTGCATTTTTCCGATTTGCCAGACTGCCAATTGAAATAAATTTTCTTGTACGGGCAGCCAGATACGCACATGCGCCAGCCTCGGCATTTGTCTTGGTCGATCAGGACAATGCCATCTTCTTCACGTTTATAGATCGCGCCCGATGGACACGCGGCAGCACATGTTGGGTTCAAGCAATGTTCACACAGGCGCGGCAAATACATCATGAATGTATTTTCAAACTGCCCGTACATTTCTTTTTCGATGTCCTTGAAATTATAATCCTCCGAGCGCTTTTCAAATTCGCCGCCAAGAATTTCTTCCCAGTTTACGCCCCAAACTGCCTTTTCCATTTTCTCGCCAGTGATTGCGGAATGCATGCGCGCGGTTGGAACGGTTTTCACCTCCGGGCTGTCTTGCAAATTTGCATAATCAAAGGTGAAGGGCTCGTAATAATCATCAATTTCCGGCAGATCAGGATTAGCGAAAATCTTTGAAAGCAGCCGAAACTTTCCACCCATTTTAGGCTGAATTTTCCCGTTGCCTTTACGCTCCCAGCCCCCGTTCCACTGATCCTGGTTTTCCCAGTTTTTTGGGTATCCAATGCCTGGTTTGGTTTCCACATTATTGAACCAGGCATATTCAACGCCTTCGCGGCTGGTCCATACATTTTTGCAGGTAACCGAGCAAGTATGACAGCCGATGCATTTGTCCAAATTCAGGACCATGCCTATTTGTGCACGTATTTTCATGGTCGCTCTCCTATTCCGCGGCTTGCGGTGTTGAATTGGTGTCGGCGAGCTCTTCGCCCCATTCAACGGCACTGGCTTTACGCACAACAACACATTCATCGCGGTTGGAACCCACCGTGCCATAATAATTGAAGCCGTATGAAAGCTGGGCATATCCACCGATCATATGGGTGGGTTTCACCACTGCACGGGTTACAGAGTTATGGATACCGCCCCTGCCACCTGTGACTTCAGCTTTGGGCGTATTGATGGTTTTTTCCTGTGCGTGATACATCATGGTCATGCCTTCAGGCACGCGCTGCGATACAACGGCACGCGCCATAATGGCGCCGTTTGTATTATAAAGCTCGATCCAGTCATTATCTTTCACGTCCATCTTTCTGGCATCAATTTCAGAAATCCAAACTACCGGCCCGCCACGGTTCAAGGTCAGCAACAGCAAGTTATCGCTGTAGGTGGAATGGATGCCCCATTTTTGGTGTGGGGTAATCCAGTTAAGAACCACCTGCTTGCGACCTTTGCCAAACTTGTCGATTACCGGCGCAATAGTTTTGGTATTCACCGGAGGCTTGTAAACACAGAAGCCTTCGCCAAAATCGCGCATCCATTCGTGATCCTGATAAAAATGCTGACGACCAGTAAGTGTACGCCACGGAATAAGCTCGTGCACATTGGTATAACCCGCGCTGTAGCTCACATGCTCGTCCTCAAGGCCAGACCATGTCGGCGACGAGATAATTTTTCGCGGTTGCTGTTTAACGTCGTGGAAGCGAATTTTTTCGTCTTGTTTTGGTCTGGCAAGATGGGCATGTTCGCGGCCTGTTATTTCACTGAGCGCCTGCCAGGCTTTCACTGCAACGTTGCCGTTGGTTTCTGGTGCCAGCGACAGGATAACCTCGGCGGCATCAATATCAGTGTTAATATTGGCCATGCCTTCATTGACGCCAGTATCGATGTGGGTGCCGTTAAGCCTGCCCAGCAGTTCAACTTCGGTATCGGTGTTCCAGGCAATGCCTTTGCCGCCGTTTCCAACCTTGCCCAGCAGGGGACCAAGGGCGGTGAACCGTTTGTAGGTATTTGGATAATCCCGCACAACCTCAACAAGCGCAGGCATGGTTTTACCCGGCACCGGTTCGCATTCGCCTTTGCGCCAGTCCTTTACGCCTAACGGCTGCGCCAGTTCTGCAGGGGTATCGTGTAATATTGGCAGGCTAACAACGTCGGTCTCTTCACCCAGGTGGCCCACACATACTTCTGAGAATTTCTCAGCAATACCTTTATAAATATCCCAGTCACTACGGCTTTCCCATGCTGGATCCACGGCGCGGGTTAGCGGATGGATAAAGGGGTGCATATCTGAAGTATTGAGATCATTTTTCTCGTACCAAGTGGCCGACGGCAAAACGATATCTGAATAAACACAGGTTGTGGACATGCGGAAATCAAGTGTCACCACAAGATCAAGTTTGCCCTCAGGCGCTTCGTCGTGCCACTTAACCTCTGTCGGTTTCTGGCCGCCTTCCGCACCAAGATCTTTACCCAGTAAACCATGCTGGGTGCCCAGCAAATGCTTGAGCATATATTCATGGCCTTTGCCTGAAGACCCTAGAATGTTTGAGCGCCAAATGAACATATTGCGCGGAAAATTCTTCGGATTATCAGGGTCTTCGCAGGCAAACGCGAGCTCGCCGCTTTTCAGTTTATCCACGATATAATCAGATGTTTTAACGCCAGCTTTTTGGGCCGCTTTCACTACCTTCAAAGGGTTTTCATCCAGTTGCGGCGCGGACGGTAACCAGCCCATACGCTCAGAGCGCACGTTGCAGTCGATAAGGGAATAATTCTCCCATTTTTTCTTGTCCGCAAGCGGCGACAGGATTTCGCTCACACTCAGCTTCTCGTAGCGCCACTGGTTTGAGTGACTATAAAAGAAGCTGGTTGAATTCATGTGCCGTGGTGGCCGCGCCCAATCTAGGCCAAAGGCCAGCGGTTGCCAGCCAGTTTGCGGGCGCAGTTTTTCCTGCCCCACATAGTGGGCCCAGCCGCCACCAGATTTACCCACACAGCCACACATGATAAGCATGTTCATAATGCCCCGGTAAATCATGTCCATATGATACCAGTGGTTCACAGCAGCGCCCAAAATGACCATTGATTTACCGCGTGTCTGGTCAGCGTTGGTGGCAAACTCGCGCGCAACCTGAATTACCTTTTTGCGGTCAACGCCGGTTATTTTTTCCTGCCAAGCAGGGGTATAAGGAATGTCATCGTCGAAGCTCGCCGCCACATTGGCACCGCCGAGGCCGCGGTCGACGCCATAGTTAGCAACCATCAGGTCATAAACTGTGGCTACTTTCACCGTGCCGTCTTTGGTTTCGATTGATTTCAGCGGAACATTACGTTCAAGGATGCTTTCGTGGTCGGTGTGCGGGAAGATGCCTTCTTCATGCTCAAGGTTGCCAAAATAAGGGAAAGCCACAGCCGACACTTCATCACTTTTGTCGATAAGCGTAACCTTGGGCCAAATATCGCTGTCGTCAGAAACATTTTTAAGCTCGAGGTTCCATTTTTTACTTTTGTCCCAGCGCGAGCCAATGGTGCCGTTTGGCACACAGATATTACCCGTATTACCGTCAAGGATAGCAGCCTTCCATTCGGTATTTTCTGTTTCGCCCAAGCCTTCGGCAAAATCAGAGGCGCGCAGCAAGCGACCCGGTATCAGCATGCCGTCTTTTTCCTCCATCATTACAAGGAAGGGCATGTCAGTATACATGCGACAATAGTCGTCAAAATATTCGGATTTTCCTGCGACATGAAACTCTTTTAAAATCACATGGCCCATCGCCATCGCCATAGCGCTATCGGTGCCTTGACGCGGGTTCAGCCAAATGTCCGTCAGCTTGGCAACCTCGGAATAATCCGGGGTCACAGATACTGTTTTGGTGCCCTTATAGCGCACTTCTGTGAAAAAATGAGCGTCTGGCGTGCGCGTTTGAGGAACATTTGAGCCCCAAGCCATGATATATCCTGAATTATACCAATCAGCGCTTTCCGGCACATCAGTTTGCTCGCCCCATGTTTGCGGCGAGCTTGGCGGTAGATCACAGTACCAGTCATAAAATGACATGCACGTGCCGCCAATAAGGGACAGATACCGACTGCCTGCCGCGTATGATACCATCGACATTGCAGGGATCGGCGAAAAGCCGATAATCCGGTCAGGGCCAAATTCCTTGGCCGTATATACATTAGACGCGGCAATCAGTTCGTTAGCTTCATCCCATTCGGCGCGCACAAAACCGCCTAGCCCGCGCACACGTTTATATTCACGTGATTTTTCCGGGCTTGAGACAATGCTCTGCCATGCATCAACCGGATCGGGATGCTCGGTTTTTGCCGCCCGCCACAATTTCAGCAATCGACTGCGAACAAGGGGATATTTCAATCGTGCCGCACTATAGAGATACCAGCTATAGCTGGCACCGCGTGAACAGCCACGTGGCTCGTGATTTGGCAGATCAGGCCGTGTTTTAGGGTAATCCGTTTGCTGGGTTTCCCATGTCACCAAGCCATTTTTGACATAGATTTTCCAGCTGCAGGACCCTGTGCAATTGACCCCGTGGGTCGAGCGCACGACCTTGTCATGCGCCCAGCGGCCTCGGTAGGCCTTTTCCCAGTCCCGACTTTCGTCGGTTGTGATCCCATGCCCATCCGCAAAGGTCTCTTGTGTTTTGGTAAAGTATGAGAGCCTGTCGATAAAGTTGCTCATTGTATTATCTCCGGATGTTCACAGATGTTTATGGATTTTTCACGTAGGCGTTTTTGCGTAGATAGAACCACCAGTTAATGAGGATGCAGACGCCGTAGAAAATGGCAAAACCGTACAGCGCATACTCAGGTGTGGTGGCTTTGATCTGTTCGCCGAACACTTTCGGAATGATGAAAGCGCCGTAAGCGGCTACAGCCGACGTCCAACCCAGAACCGGACCTGCCTGTTCCTTATTGAAGACAACCGCGATGGTGCGGAAGGTAGAACCGTTTCCAATGCCGGTCGCTGCAAACAGGATGATGAACAAAATGAGGAAGGGGTAGAAAAATTCCTCAGGTGTGGCAGAGGCGTAAGCAGCTTTCATATAGTAAGCCACGCCCAACGCCGATGCTACCATCACAACACTGACAATCTGGGTAACTTTGGCACCTCCCATTTTATCAGCGAGTGTGCCGCCGATGGGGCGAATAAGGGCACCGATGAAAGGTCCCATCCAGGCAAACATCAAAGCACTGGGGCCATTTGCGTTTGCTGTTGCGTGAGTCAACATGCCATCAACCATCAGATGCTGATACCCAAACACAACCTTGATCGCCAACGCTAGCGCCGCCGAGAAACCAATGAAACTACCAAAGGTCATGGTGTAGATAACGGTCATGGCCCACGTGTGTTTATTATCAAAAATCTGGAATTGACGTTTGAGGTTTGTTTGAACTTGACCAGGGATCAACTTCATCATGCCAAGTGTCGTAACAATCACAATCGGCAGAACCAACCATTTGTTCAGTTCAAGTCCGGAACCGCCCGTTACCGCAGGAAGCATCAACCACAGGCCAAAGACCGCCGCCAAAAGCCCAATTCCCAGCATACCGAGGATTTTACCAAAAGCCGGCAACGCAGAACCTGCATCTGGTGATACATGCTCATCGCGGATATTATTCATGCCAAACCATGTGGCAAAAGCCAATGGAACCAATACGATCAACCACACCCAACCTGCGTTAAATATATAAGTTTCTGTGCCAGCAGGAATTTTACCGATAGGCGTACCCGATGTATTCTGCAACGTCATGCTGTCGCCGCCAAACAGCGCGAATGTCATCACCAAAGGCACAACAATTTGCATGGTAGTAACACCAAAATTGCCAAGCCCCGCGTTCATACCCAGTGCATAACCCTGAATTTTTTTGGGGTAAAAGAAGCTGATGTTAGACATGGAAGACGCAAAGTTACCGCCACCAAAACCACTGAGCAGCGCCATCAATTGAAACTGCCACAGTGGCGTATTGGGATCTTGCAACATAAAGCCAACGCCCGCTGCCGGAATCATCAACAAAGCGGTTGTCAGAAAAATCGTATAGCGCCCGCCGGCGATGCGAATGAAAAACGAGCTTGGGATGCGCAGCGTAGCACCAGACAGGCCCGCAATAGCCGCCAATGTAAACAATTGGCTTTGGGCAAACGGAAAGCCCAGATTCAACATCTGTACAGTAATGATACCCCAGTAAAGCCAAACCGCGAAACCACACAGCAAGGCGGGTATGGAAATCCATAAATTTCGTGTAGCGATCTTTTTTCCTGCGGTTTCCCACTGGGTATCATCGTCCGGGTTCCAGCCGAACAGGTCGCGGCCCCGTTCTTCCAGTTTTGTTGAGGGTTGATCTTGCATTGTCTATCTCCTGTGCAATGGCTGCACGTTCTAGTGGGCGGAGGACCCGGTCACGGGCCCCCATATTTTTCTGGTTAGTGGCTCATGCCTTCAAGCTCTGGCAAATCACGCGGTCCACGCAGTTCCGGGACTTGCTTTTTCTCAAGGCTCTGCACGGTGAAGTGCATCCAGGTCAGGGCTACACCGATCAAAATGGTAAGCAGCATGAAGCAGCTGGTCCAAACCCCGATTACATCGTTCATGACGCCAAAAGTGATGGGCAGAACAAAACCACCAAGGCCGCCGATCAGGCCGACCGTGCCACCCACCGAACCCACATGGTCTGGGTAATAAACGGGGATGTGCTTATAAACAGCCGCTTTACCCAGTGACATGAAGAAACCAAGCACGATGGTCAGAAAAACAAACAGCTCCAAGGGAATGGTTATGTTGAATTCCACAGGACCTTCGATGCCTGCTACGGTATAATCGGTGGCAGGGTAAGACATAATGAAGGTGCAGATCACGCTGGCGATAAAGGTCCAATACATGATGCGCCGCGCGCCGAACTTATCTGAAAGCCAGCCGCCGAGAGCCCTGAAAATAGACCCGGGCAAGGCATACATGGCAGCCAGAATGCCCGCTGTCTGCAGCTCAAGCCCGTAAGCGCCCATATAAAAGCGGGGAAGCCAAAGCGCGAGCGCCACATAAGCACCAAACACAAAGAAATAATAAAGAGAGAAACGCCATACCTGAAGATTTTTGAGCGGTGCCAACTGATCGACAAAACTCGGGTGCTTCCTGCCTTCGGCTTTGTGGGCCGTGTGAATAGGGTCATCTTTTGAAAAGACATAGAACAACACCGCTGTTACCAGCAGAATAATTGAATATACCTTTGCAACCCCTTGCCACTGGCCGTTCATGGCTACCAACAAGAAAGGCGCTGCAAAGTTAGTGATCGCCGCGCCCACATTGCCCATGCCAAAAATACCCAGAGCGGTGCCTTGTTGTTCTTTGGGGTACCAGCGCGAAACATACGCAACACCAACAGCGAAACTGCCGCCTGCCAAACCTACACCCAGCGCTGCCACGAGAAACATCTCGTAGGTTTGAACCAGAGTTAGCAGATATGCCGCCACCGCTGTTGCCAGCATTTGCACCGTGTAAACAATACGTCCGCCGTATTGGTCAGTCCAGATACCAAGGAACAGGCGACTAAGCGACCCGGTTAATATCGGAGTCGCAACCAGGATACCAAACTGGGTATCGCTGAGGCCCAGTTGGGATTTGATCTTGATGCCTATGATTGAAAAAATTGTCCAAACAGCAAAACACACCGTAAATGAGAGCGTACTTGTTGTTAAGGCACGACGTTTTAAACCAGTATTTTCGATTGTATCGGTCACCATTTCCTCCTGAAAATTCTGTTGACCCTTTTTCATTGAGGGCAATATGACCGCAGATAGCCAAGAAGCATTTGACCCACGTCAAGCAAATCGATAACGTTTGAAACTGTTGCACTTGATCGAAATCAAGTGGATGGGTCTATTGAGATTTTTGCAGGCGCGGCGCGGCTAATTTGAGACAATTTCGCTTTCCAAAGCTATGCGTCCCCACGAAATTGGGATCATCAAGCCTTGAGGCGAAATTAATTTTGGGGCTTTGGCTCTTAATCTTCACTAAATAGAGAAAATTTTATGAACTCACCATCTGAAAACTCGCTTTTGGTGCAAGAGCTTTTGCACAAGCTCGGTGACGTCGTACATGAAATTCAGCGTGAGCGAGGCAGTGCGGGGCTATTTCTCGATAGTCTCGGTAAGATTTTCTCAAAGCGCTTCAATGCCCAGACAAAAGCCGCAGACGACGCAATTGCTATCCTCAAAAGCTTTTGTGATCGTAGTGATGTGAAAGCTGCGCTCCCGGTTAGCTTTGAGGCCCGACTTAAATATCTGTTTGTGAAATATAGTGAGATGGCTGACTTGCGCGACCAGATTTGCCTGCTATCCATTCGCTATACGTCGGCGCTCAACACCTATACATTCAGCCTCACAATCCCGACAATTGACGCCATGATCGAAGTTGCGCAGCGTCAACCTTCGCACAATTCGGCGCTTGTTACCGGCTTTGCCAATTTCCTTCAGTGGAAAGAGCGAGTCGGTATGGAACGGGCACTTGGCACGCGCGGATTTTATACCTTTGCGTTTCGTAATCAGGAATTCTGTGATCGTTTTGTCGCCTTAATCGCGGAACAACAGAATTACCGCGAAACCTTCAAAGCGCTGGCCTCGCCTTCTCAAATTGCGCTATTGAACGAAAATGTTAACGAAAAAGACCTTGCGCGTTTCGACGAATTTAACAAACAGCTAGAAGATGGCGCTCCTCCTGGCCAGATTGAGCAATTTACGGGTGAAGCCTGGTTTGAATTATTAACGCGCCTTATTGATAACCTGCGAGACACCGAAAAAAGAATAGTTGAAGGTCTTGAAGGGGCTGCAAAGATCAAAGAAGCCAACTTTGGAATCACCGCCGAACCACAAAAAACATCAGGTAACACTGGCCGTGTTCAGCAATACCGTAAGTTTTTGAGCACATTGCCAACCTTTTCTTCGCTCGAAGACCAAGAGCTTGATGAACTTTTGGGTTTTGCCCAGGTCAGGGAATATCCAAAAGATAAGTTGCTCTTTCTACGCGACGAACCCGCAACACGGCTCTATATTATCCTTGAGGGTTGGGTGAAGGTTTATAACGGCCTTGAGACAGGTGAAGAAGCGATCTTGCAGATGCTCAGCGCAGGTGAGACTTTGCTCGAATCGGCGGTCTTCCTGAACGTACCAACACCCGTGAGTGCACAGGTTGTTGAGGATGCAACGCTTTTATCCATCCCGGCGCCGGTGCTTCGCCAACGCATCCAGTCAAGCCCACAACTGGCTATCAGCATGCTCAACAGCGTATCTTTGCGCTCTCAGCGGCTTGTGCAGCAGCTTGAACTATCCCGACTAAAAAGTGCACAGGAACGTGTTGGCTGGTTTTTGCTTCGTTTGCGGCTTAATCAGAAATCCAGTGATGGCACCATATATTTGCCCTATGAAAAATCCATCATCGCGTCCTATCTGGATATGCGGCCCGAGACTTTTTCGCGTACGTTGAAAAAGTTCAAGAAAGACGGCTTTATAATATCCAGTGATAAAGTCCAGGTCCCTGACCAGCATGCGCTCTGTCATTTTTGTGACATGGATTTAGCGACCCAATGCGGACGGGCTGGAAGCGAAGATTGCCCCCACCCAGAATATAGCGATACACTCTACGAGCTAGAAAATTGACCTTGGTCAAAGCCCCCTTTCCCGACCTCATATAAATATCCTTCCTAAGTGCTCAACTCCGAAGCCCTTGCGCCTACGTTTCTATTAAATAGGGCGCAGCGGCCGCAGCAAATACGCTGCCGGGTCACCGTGGGAAACTGCTTGGCCTCTCACTTTTGGAAAGGAGAAAGTGTGTGCGCCTAGAGGACGGCTTCGGCCGAACATTCAAATATCTGCGCCTTTCGGTTACCGAGGTTTGCAATTTCAAATGCCAATATTGTTTGCCCAACGGCTATAAAGCTTGCGGTGAGGAAAGCGCCTTAACAGTAGAGCAGCTTCGCCGCGCCGCAACCGCTTTTTCCGAACTTGGCTTATCAAAAATCCGGCTAACCGGCGGCGAACCCACTGTTCGCAAGGATTTCAGCAAAATTATTGAAGCCATTGCAGCAATACCCGACGTGAACACTCTAGCGCTGACAACAAACGGGTACCGGCTTGAAAAACGCGCAAAGGAATGGAAAAACGCTGGTCTGAACGCTGTCAACATCAGCCTGGACAGCCTATGCCAAAAGAAATTTCAGCAGATTACCGGCCATGACAGGCGCGACGAAATCATGCGCGGTATCGATGCGGCTTTTGATGCCGGTTTTGAAAAAGTCAAAATCAACGCTGTCTATATGAAAGACATCAATGACGAAGAAGTGGAAGCCTATATTGCGCTGACCAAAAACCGCCAACTATCGGTTCGTTTTATCGAGCTTATGGAAACCGGGGACCATGCCGCTTTTTTCCTAAAACACCATGCCCCTGTAGATACCATCAAGGAAAAGCTGCTGCGTGACGGTTGGACCTCTAAGCTAAAGAGCCAAAACACGGGCCCGGCCAATGACTTTGTGCACCCGGATTTTCAAGGTAGTTTTGGCCTAATTTCTCCCTATTCAAAAGATTTTTGTACGAGCTGCAATCGACTACGCTTTTCGTCGCTCGGCAATTTACATCTATGCCTGTTTGGCGAACTTGGGGTGCCAATGCGGGCTTTGTTGCAAAGCGATGATCAATTGGACGAGTTAAAAGAGCGCATTACAAATGCCGTCACACGCAAAAAAGAAAAACACCTTCTGGCGAACGGAGCCACTGGCATGACATCAAACCTGTCAGCGATTGGTGGTTGAGATGGAAAATCTGAATTTTACAGGTGTAATCTTGGCTGGCGGCGCTTCAAGGCGCATGGGTACGGATAAGGCCAGCTTGCGTGTACAGGGCTTGACCTTATTAACGGTGATGAAGCAAAAATTAGTTGAAGCTGGTGCGAGCAAGGTTGCTGTTCTTGGCCGCGAAAATATGACAGATGGAATAGTTGATCAATGCCCGGGAGCTGGACCAGTGGTTGCTGTTCTGGACTATCTTAAAAATCAGCCGCTTGGCAGCAGGCACCTTATTGTGCCTGTTGATATGCCTGCTCTCGCTCCTGCAGACTTGGCGCTATTGGGTGCCCAGCGTTATTGGGCCTTCTTTTCAGGACATAATCTGCCGTTTTTGGCGGTCGCCGATGCGATTGAGTTGATGCCATCCAGACGTATTCGTGACCTCTTATTTATCAAAATGGCCCGGCAACTGGAGCTGCCGCAAGGCCGTGAGGCTTCCTTTGCGAATCTGAATACGCCTTCAGATTTTGCCGCCTTTTCTAATCAGAGTTTGGCCAATTCAGGCTAAAACCCCTATGGATACATGAGGAATATATGCCTAGCGATAGCAGCTATAAGGCCTTTTTTTTGGGGCCAAAATCGGAAAACCAAGCCTGGGTCCGCTCGGAATTTCAGTCCATACTCGGGCATTGGTTCCAGTGGCGAAAAGACCTCTTTCCCGACGATGAAAGTGTAATCTCCACCGCTGACCGTTCCAGCGGTGCACACATTGCGGCTCGGGAAAAAATGGCACAAGGGCTAGAGGAATTAAACCAATTGCTCGAGGCAGAGTTGCCAAAGTTTACGCCGCGCTATATCGGCCACATGGTGTCCGAGCTTGCTCTGCCTGCGCTGATGGGCCATTTTGCCATGCTGCTGCACAATCCTAACAATACCAGCAAAGGCGCCTCGAAAATTGGCACCCATATAGAAGTTGAAGTTATTGCCATGTTGGCGACAATGTTAGGTTTCGATCCCCAAAAAGCCACAGGCCATATAACGGGTGGCGGTACGGTCGCAAATTTCGAAGCGGTTTGGCGGGCGCGGTTTCGCCAAGACCACTGGTTAAGCCTTGTCTTGTTTTTAGCCGAAGAGCGCGGCGTAACAATGGATCTGTTTGACGGTGCCCATATGGGATGGGCGCGGTTTGACGAATTGCTTGCCCTGTTTGATGTGCCCGCAGACGATCTTCGAAATTATAGCGCCGTTGCCTCAAACCCCTACGAATTTGCGCAAAGGATAGAAAAAGCGCTTGGCATAATTTACCGTGGGCCGGTTTTGCTAGTGCCGGAGAATAAACACTATTCCTGGGCCAAGGCCGCCAACATCTTTGGTTTTGGCGAGAAAGCCTTTTGGCCAGTACCGCTTGATCAGATGGGGAAAATGGATGTCGCCGCCCTTCATGGGCTTATACGAAAAGCGGAAACCCAGCACCGACCGATTTCAATGGTGGTCAGCGTGGCGGGCACGACAGAAACAGGTGAAATTGACCCGATCGATCAGATCCAGCAACTGCTGGATACTGTAAAATCGGAGCGAGATTTTGATATCTGGCATCATATAGACGCTGCCTACGGAGGATTTTTATGCAGCATGCTGCATGGCAACAAGCCAAATGTTCTGGGGGTAAACTGCAGCAAGGCACTGGAGGCGATACCACGTGCGCACTCAGTCACAATTGACCCGCACAAACTTGGTTATGTGCCCTATGCCTGCGGTGCCATCATCACACGCGATCAGCAAAGTTATGCCGTTTCAGGTTTTGAAGCGCCGTATTTGGAGCGCCAACCGGACATGCCAGACAAATGGTCAACGACGTTGGAAGGCTCGCGTTCAGCGGCTGGCGCCGCTGCAAGCTGGCTCACAGGCAAGACCTTGGGTTTTGACGGGGATGGCCTTGGCCGGATCATTGCAAATACAATTCTCGCAGCACGCACATTCCAAAAGACGATTGAAGGCCAGATGTCTTTTGTTCATTTTTTGGAACCAAGCCAAACCAATATTCTGTGTTTCTCCACGTGCGTGCCCGGCAGCAGCTTGCGGCGCGCTAATAAAATCGCTGAAGCTATTTATAGAAAATTCGAAGATTGCCCAGATTTTTCTATTTCAAAAACGACCCTTTCGATCGCAGCGCATAAAAAGATGATTGAGCACCATATTAAGAAATTTGACGGCGAAACAGATGATGATAAGCTGGTCCTGCTGCGATGTGTGTTTATGAACCCTTTTTGGGTAGAAAAAACCATACAGCGGGACTTAACACAAGAATTTGTCGAAAAACTGGATGGTTGGTTTGCTGAATTCGCACTGGAAAACCGGCCGTAAATGCTGTTGTTGCTCTGTAACTTCAGCGTAGATACGGAGCGATATCATAAAATGGAGCCTACCATATTGGCCATCTGATGCGCCGCGGGGATTAAAAAAGCGAATTTTCTTGCGCACATTTCAGGCCACGTTGATGGGCGGTGGCGCGCCGCTTGGTTGGGCATTCATCCAAGTTTTCAGAGGTATTGATCTCGGCGTGGATATCAGTAACCACCCTATTCTCTATATTTATATGTTGTTCGGCACTGCCGCAGTATTCGCCTGTTTTGGATTTTATGTCGGCTTGCAAGAATGCCACTTGCGCGAACGCTCCCAGCGCGATCCTTTGACAGGATTATCGAACCTTCGTCACTTCCGGCAACAGCTTGATATGCAAATAGCGCAGAGCCAACGCGACGATGCCGCACTCTCTCTTATTTTTTTCGACCTCGATCATTTTAAAAAAGTGAATGACAGATACGGCCACGCAGGCGGTGATATTGTATTGATCGAAGTGTGCGCTACTGTGAGCAAACTCCTTCGCCGCAATGAATTGTTCGCGCGCGTAGGCGGAGAAGAATTCGCTGTTCTTGTCCCCCACGATACACTGGAACATGCGAGCCTTGTTGCCGAACGTATTCGTATCGCCGTGCAGGACCACAATATATCTGTTGGGCTAAATAATGTTATAAAAGTTACTGTGTCGCTGGGTGTAGCCCAATATGATGGCAACGAAAGCGCAAACCTGTTTGTCGAGCGCGCCGACATAGCCATGTATGAGGCCAAAAAATGCGGCAGAAACAAAGTGGTTGCCCAATAGGCTTTTGTCTACGCGGGTCCGCGGGAGACTGAAACCAACAGACCTATACAAAATCGCTAAAATTTCCTTTCTTTTTCAAGGGGCTGCAGCAAACGCCTTAAATATTCCACCAGAAACGCCGTGCCAAGACCAAAAGCAATCAGCCCGTTTGCTGCGGCCATGCCCGACAACAACCGCGTTTCTTCTGGCAAAATAATGTCGCCGAAGCCCAGCGTCGTAAATGACACAATTGAAAAATAAAGCGCCGTTTCAAAACTATCAAAAGCCTCAACAACCATAAATGCACCTGCCCAAATCCAGACAGCGATGCTTAGCGCAAGCAAAGTCCACAATGTAACCGCAATGATAACGGCGGTGCTTCTCAACACCGACTTGGGCCCCGCTAGCCACTCCATAGCATCGGGCAATTTTTTCGTCGCAATAGCAATAAACGCACCCTCAATTACAATAGTGATGCATATGACAAGCGACCCGATAGCAAGCTGATGAAACATTGGTACCCTAATCCTTGGAGTGTTGAATGAATGCATAACTGTCGACGCGGCATTGTGCGCAACCCTATATAGATTTGCAAGAACAAGGCTTTCCCACATATACAAAGCCATTGCGACCAACTGGGATCAGACCCCAAGCATGGACAGCAGGGATTTGATTTTCCACATTATTTTTCCTCACGACCTTTGAGCCAAAAAGCGTTCCGTTCCACAGACCATCGAAAAATGCCAAACCAATTGATTTCTATCAAGTGTTTGCTGATAGCGCCGCCCTACAGTGTGCAAAATCATCCTACAAGAACAATATTTTCCATAAGGACTGTCCGTTGCTCGAAGATATAACCAAGGCCCTACTGAAACATAATCGTCCGGTCCCTCGCTATACCAGCTATCCCACGGCCCCGCATTTTTCTGGAAAAATCGACGCAGGTGTTGCGGCACAGTGGCTAGCCGAAACGCCTGCGGATCAGCCGCTTTCGCTCTATTTTCACATCCCCTTCTGCAAAAAACTTTGTTGGTACTGTGGGTGCAATACCAAGGCCACATTGAAATATGATCCTGTTCGTCAGTATCTTGAATATCTGAAAAAAGAAGTCAGCCTTGTTGCAGGCATGATGGCTGGCAAAAGGCATGTCAGTCACATTCATTTTGGCGGCGGCTCACCCAGTTATATCCGCCCGAACGACTTTGCAGGTTTTATGGACCATGTACGCACACAGTTTGATGTGCTCAGTGATGCAGACATAGCCATTGAAATTGATCCGCGTGAGCTCACGGCACCGAAGGTGGTTGCCTACAAAAAAGCAGGGGTCACTCGCGCGAGCTTGGGCGTGCAGGATTTTCACGAGGATGTGCAAACGGCCATAAACCGCGTTCAGCCGCTCCACAATGTGGTTGATGGTGTAAAGTTGCTGCACAATTATGGTATTAACCAAATCAATATGGACTTGCTCTATGGATTGCCGCTCCAAACCACAGAGAGCATTTCAAGGAACATCGATATTGCTGTAGGGCTTGTGCCGCAAAGAATTTCCCTTTTTGGCTACGCACACGTGCCGTGGATGAAAAAACATATGCGGCTGATCCCCACAAATTCTCTGCCTTCCGGTGAAGACCGCATTGACCAATTTGAAATCGCCCGCACAGCGCTGGAAAAAAAGGGCTATGTGCAAGTTGGCCTTGATCATTTTGTCAGGCCTGATGATGCAATGGCGATTGCCCTAAAACAGCAAACGCTAAAGCGCAACTTCCAGGGATATTCTACCGACTGTGCTCCTGTGCTTGTTGGTTTTGGCGCATCTGCTATCAGCGCCGTGCAACAAGGCTATTACCAAAACACGGCGGATGTTAAGGGATATAGCGCCGCTTTGGATAACGAACATCTACCGATCATCAAAGGCATTGAGCTCCGGGAAGATGATCGGGTCAGGCGTGCCCTGATCGAACATCTTATGTGTTATATGAAGATAGACCTTGAGGAATTCTGTCACCTGCATAAAATCAGCCCGGCAATGTTTGCGCCAGCGTTGCAGCAGCTTTCCGAACTTGAGCAAGCCGGTTTGGTGAAGGTTGACAATCTAACCATTTCAACTATGCCCGGCGCTGCGCAAGCTGTAAGGCTAATATGTGCTGCATTTGACAGCTATTTAGCCCCTGAAAAAGGCAAACATTCGCAAGTGGCTTAGGGTCATGCACGAAGGCTAATTTGACAGAATTTCAACTGCTATCACTATAGCTACTGCCCCTATAACAGGGCTAAAAATGAAAGAGCCGACCCCACCACCCCCAGGGGCAGGATCAGCTCAAATTTTAGCGCACCGAGCAGGGTGTCTCGTGGGACGCAGCATGTCGACCAGTTTGGTATGGGACATCGACATGCCATCAGGGAAGTTAAGCGCTAAAAGTAACCTCAATTATCGTGCAACACCAACTTATGCTAAAAATTGCATAAGTTAGTGTGACGGCCATCACGTCGCACCAACAAAAGTCAACAATTAACGGTTGCACCTTCTGCGCAATCTGAAAGAATGGCATTGGGGTCACTGAGGGGCGCAACTGCTCAGATTTTCGGGGAGACTTTTTGCAAGTGGTATTTCGCTATAAGGCATTCTTAAGCTACAGTCACAAAGATCAAAAAGCCGCCATGCGGTTTCACCGGGCATTGGAAAATTACCGGCTGCCAAAACATTTCGCTGGCAACAACCCCTCCGCAGATGCCCATAACGACCGGCTTGGACGCATATTCCGCGACCGCGACGAATTGCCCGCAGCCGAAGATCTTACGGCAGAAGTAAAAAAGGCGCTCGAGTCTTCAGAATTCATGATTGTCTTGTGTTCACCGCGAGCGGCGGCTTCACGGTGGGTCAACAAAGAAATTATCGAATTTAAAAAGTTGCGCGGCGAAGCTTTTGTTTTGCCTGTCATTTTGGAAGGTGAGCCCGGCGCTTCGGCAGAAGATCAAAACACCGCAGCAAATGAATGTTTCCCGCCAGCTGTTCGCTTTAAACTGGATGCGAATGGGCAGTTGTCCCGGCGACTCGCAGAGCCCATTGCTGCGGATATGCGCAAATCCGCAGATGGTCGCCAGAACGCATTATTAAAGGTGATAGCCGGTTTACTTGGCATCGGTCTTGATCAACTTATTGAACGTGAATTGCGGCGAAAACAGCGGCGTGTGATTGCCGTCACAGTTGCTTCGTTGCTGGCCACACTAGTTATGGGTGTATTGACAAGACAAGCAATCACTGCCCGGCACGACGCCGATCAGAACCGTGCGCAAGCCGAAGATCTGGTGGAATTTATGCTAACCGACCTTCGTGAAAAACTTGATGCTGTTGGCCGCCTGGATGTGCTCGATTCCGTCGGTGCAAAAGCAGTGTCTTATTACGATGCGCAGTCAGTGGACAAGCTGGGGGAAGGCTCAATCGGCAGGCGTGCCCGCGCCTTTCATCTTCTGGGCGAAGTTGAAGAACTGCGCGGTGATATGGACGATGCACAAGCGATGTTTGACCGCGCAGCAGGGTCCACGGCAGCACTGCTAGCCCGTAGCCCTGATGACCCGCAACGCATATTTGATCATTCGCAGAGTGTGTTTTGGTCAGGCTATATGGACATACGACGGGGTAATTTTGCAACGGCCCTTTCATCGATGCGGCTCTATAAAGTCTATGCTGAACAACTAGTTGCGATTGCGCCTAAAAATCCAGAATGGCAGATGGAATTGTCGTATGCGTACTCCAATATTGGGACTTTACAACTTCTAAATATGCACCAACCGCGTGAAGCTTTTGCAAACTATTCTGCTGCCGTTGATATTCTTAAAGACCTGATCGCTGCCAACCCCAACGACCCGACTTTGCTGCTCAATCTAGCCGACATGTTTGCTTGGTCGGGGGACGCGCTGCGTAATTTCGGCTTGGCAAGCAAGACTATGGCGGCGCGAGCCAAGCAGCAAAAAATCCTTGAAGGATTTTTGACCCTGAACCCACGGCACAAAGACGCATTGAGACAATTAAGCATTTGCTTTGCCGCGCAAGGCTGGATCGCTTTTTACCAACAGGATCCGGCCGCCGGAGGTTATTTCGAAAAGGCTGAGGAAATTCTTGATACACTCGCTGAGAGCGATCCGGAAAATCGGGCTTGGCAACGGCTTCAAAGTGACAATCAACTAAGGTTAGCGCGCGTTAATATGGTGTACGGGCAATTGGAGAATGCTGATGCAGCATTTGAACAAAGCGGGCACCTTCCTGTACCGCAAATAGTAGAAAATGAAGCCAATATTGGAGACCGCATTTTTTGGGGTTTGCATAGGCCCTACATTGAATTGAAACTACAGGCATTTAAAAAAGGGTTCACTGCGGTTAAAAATGACGCTGTTCTCCTGTTAAAAGTTGCGACCAGTGACTCGCTAGACGTAACCCAACATGAGCATGGTAGACGCGCAGTCGCCGACATCTATATGTTAGCGATCAGGAGCTTGTTGGCCGCTGGCGACAATGCCAAAGCCCAGCGCCTGCTTAGTAGTTTGTGGGCTGGCGAGACTATTTTGGGGCCACTGAAATTTGGCGCTGAACAGGACCCAATCTGGGTTAACATTGTAGCGGAAATAGCCTTTCTAAGAGGCGATACAACACTGCTTACTAAACTGAAAAACGACTACGAAAAACGAGGGTACAAATTAACTTTCTGAAGACATTCATCAGCGAAATTTAATTGACATGTAAAGGAGCTACAAAAATGAACATAGTCGAGGAATTGGCGGCGTTTGATGCTATACTTGAAACCCGCAAAAAATTTACGACAATCCTGAAAATTGGCATTACCCCGGAAGGTCAATATTGTGTTGGCAGAAACCAGAGTGTGATTAATGGTTGGCTTGACCGACAAGCTATCCTCGACGCGGTTTCTGTCATTGATTTTGAACCAGTTACAGCGGCGGACCCTTTTGCACTGACGGTAACTGGGCGGCAGCGGCTGGTATTTAATTTGGCGCCAGATACCTGGTTTTATCAACAGACCGTGGCACCCTTTGTTTTGGTAACGCCTGACCCATTGAGAAATTTCGTCGATGTCACCCAATTGTATGACGACCCCTATGGCCTTGGCCGATCCAAAACACTGTATATAACGGACAATAATAAAAAGAAGGAAGTCATTCCCTATGTCTATGAGCTACTGATGGATATCTGGCAGATGCCCGCTGATATTAATTCTGCACGCACGGCTACGGTAATTGACCCGAAGGTAGACAATGACAATACTTAGCCCGTTTTGAAAATATTTTGATGAATTTGGCGTTAAATTACGAAAATGTGCTCAACCTCCTTCGGGCCGGGGCACTGGAACAGGCGGAAAAGGAATATTTCCGCCTGTGTCTGAATGAAGTCACGGGTGACGAAGATATCCTTGCGCTCGGCGGCCGTATTCTGAAAAGCAAAGCCCTTGAAACGTCCGGGATACCGCGCCGTGAACTGGCGTTGGAGGCGGCCGAAAAATACGATTTTGCCTATAGGGAAACCGGCGGCACTTATACCGGCATCAACACAGCGGCGCTGTATTTAGTGGGCGGCGAAACCGCCCGAGCGCACGAACGCGCAACTGAAATTCTCGGCAAATTAACGGGGCAAAGCCCGCACCCAGGTGAAGAAGCCTATTACCAAATGGCAACAGTTGCTGAAGCCAATCTAATTTTGGGCAATATCGCTGTTGCTAAAGAGGGTATGGCGGATGCACTTTTGTTGGATCCGCACAATTATACAGCCCATGCCACAACGCTGCGTCAATTTGAAATGCTCCTCAAAGCTATGGAGGTAGATAACAGCTGGCTAGATGTACTAAGGCCGCCGGCAGCGGTGCATTTTGCCGGGCATATCTTTGGCCTGTCTGACGGCATACGATCATTGGACCGGTCGCACCTCTATGCCATTGAGCGATCTTTGCAAGACCTTGCCAAGGGCGAGAAAATAGGTTTTGCATACGGCGCTCTCGCGGCAGGAGCTGATATTCTAATGGCGGAACAATTTCTGCGGGAGGGCATTGAATTGCACTTGATACAACCCTGCCCTGACGCGCTGTTTATGGAGACCTCTGTTGTCCCTTACGGCCGTGACTGGGTCTCCAGATTTGAAGCCTGCAAAGGACAGGCCCTGAGTGTGCGTTATATATCGAAAGACGAATCAACGACGGATGATCTGCGCACTGCTTTTGCCAGCGAAGTTGCGATGGGGCTCGCCAGCCTCCGTGCACAAACCCTCGCAACTGAAGCTATTCAATTGTTAGTATGGGATCGACAAGTTTCCTTGGCCGCAGCTGGCACCGCTCGTGACGCCCATTTGTGGGCCAAAAGCAAACGACGCCAAATTATAATCCCCTTCCCGGAAAAGCGCGACAGCAATACGCCTTGCCTTGAGGCTCAAAGCCCTGAACAAGGCCGCAGCCTAAAGGCCATGCTTTTTGCTGATGTGAAAGGCTTCGGCGGGCTGCGCGATACTATGGTGCCAGTTTTCCTGGACACTGTTTTGGCCCCACTGGCGGCGCGTTTAAAAAGTTTCGGGCCGCGGGTAACCCACCTGAACACATGGGGCGACGGTTTGTTTGTCGTTTTTTCAAATATTGAGGATGCCGCGGAGGCCGCGATTGAACTTCAACAGTGCTTCCGCGAATGCGACCTCGCGGAATCGAGCTTGCCAGAATCGCTCGCTTTAAGAATTGGCGGCCACTATGGCCCCGTGCATGAAAAGCGCGATCCATTCCTGGGTACAATGGGTGTTTTTGGAAACGAAGTATCCTATGCGGCCCGTATCGAGCCAATAACCGTACCTGGATCAATTTATGTAAGCGAAGCCTTTGCATGCGCGCTAGCGGTGAACGCAGCGCATAAATACCGATCCGAAAGCGTCGGACAAATGACGCCACGAAAAGGCCTGGACCCTCTGAACCTCTTCAGTCTCAGAAAACTCTAGTTTTCCCCATTAGGTCCCTTAGTGCTTCTGGTTCCAAAATGGTTAAACGCGCGCCTTCCCGTTTAATAAGCCCTGCTTTTTCCAGCTCATTCACTGTGCGCGAAACGGTCTCCCGCGTATTATTAAGTTGGCGGGCCATAACGGCCATGGTTGGCAATTTATCAATATAAAAATATGTAGTATCTGCTACCGGGCGCGCACGCCGCAGCAGCTCAGCATACACTCTGCCTTTCGATGAAAAAGCCGCGAGCTCGAACATCCGTTGTGTCGTATTTTCTACACGTTGCGCCAATAATTTTGCCACCCGGATACCAATGCTGCCGTGACGTTCCATAAGATCAATAAAGGCGTGGCATGTAAAAACTGCCACTATAACCTCGCTAGAAGCAACAATTGTTGCAGTGCGCCCTGCCGCACCCAGCGCAGCCATTTCGCCAAAAAGTGAGCCTGCGCTGATTTCGTCGATCCAAATTTCCGTGCCTTCGCTCGAATAGCGAACAGTTTTCGCTGTTCCTTGCAAAATATAGTAGACAGATTTTCCAGCATCCTCTTCGCCCAATATCACCGCATGCTCGGGATATTTTACGACCGTGCAGGCTTGATGCACGGCTTCCAACAGTTGCTGATTGTCGCCAAAAAAGGGTCTGAAAAATTCTTGCACGGGCTTCTATACTTTCAACCAAAGGTGTGCAAACAAAGCCCGATAAGCGGCAAAGGTCAACCTCAATTGGTATTCTTCTCAAATTTAGTTTGTGCCTGAGGGAAAAAAACACTGTCAAGCCATGGACGTAACCAGTTTGCTGTGTGTTTAAATTGTAAATCCCGGCCCCCATACTTTGCATCTGCCCAGGAATAGAGTATGGATGCGAACATTCATTTTATAAAAACATTGAGGTTTTTGGTCTATGTGTGGGATTGTTGCGGCAACAGCATATCGTGATATTAGCGGCGATTTAATGCGCATGCTTAAGTGTCTGGATTACCGTGGCTATGATTCTGCCGGTATTTCTATTTTTACTGATCGCAACAGCCTTGAGGCTCGTAAAAAATCAGGGCCACTTGCTGAACTTGATGCCATGTTGGAAGACAGCCCAATAACAGGCCGCGCGGGAATCGGTCATACACGCTGGGCAACACACGGGGCCCCAACGGACGAAAATGCGCACCCCCATTTATCTACTGATTGCAGTGTATCAATTGTTCATAACGGTATCATTGAAAATTACCGTGAGCTAATTGCTGAACTGGACGCGGTCGGGATCGTGCGCGCTTCGGACACTGATTCAGAAGTATTGGTCCATATTCTCGATCTTTTTATCAAAGAAAATCCAGGTGCGAGTGCGCAAAAACTTGTGCAACACCTGTGCAGCAAGATCAGCGGTGCTTATGCAATCGCGATTATGCGGGCAGACTGTCCTGAGGAAGTGATCGGCATTCGGCATCAATGCCCCTTAAACTTTGTGCAAGTCGACGGTGTGGCCGCTATTTCCTCAGATATTTCCAGTTTGATTGAATATAGCCGCGATATTCAAGTGCTGAAAGACGGTCAGGCCGTGGTCATTACCCCGTCCCATTTTGAGGTCTTTGATCTGGAGGGACAGCCCGCTGAAAGTGTGCATGTGCTCGCCGACTGGTCGGTGGACAAGGTGGATAAAGACGGCTTTGATCATTTTCTTCGCAAAGAAATTTCACAAGAACCCTCGGCGCTAAGATCGTTTGTTCAATCAGCACTGTCTTGCGCCGACGAGCTACAGCAATTCATTACTGCCAAAAAAATAAATAAACTTGTGTTTTTGGCATGCGGATCAGCTGCCTATAGCGGCGCTTTTGGGTCTATTTTCGCACGCCACTTGAAGTTGCCCTTTGACGTTTTATCGGAGATCGGTTCTGAATTTCGCTATTTGCCACCGCATATTGACGAACATACCTTGATGGTGGCCGTTAGCCAATCTGGCGAAACTGCCGATTCGATTGGAGCTATTGAATATGCGCAGCAGCAGGGCGCCCGAGTGCTTGCCTTTGTGAATGTCGTTGGCAGCAGCATTGACCGATTGGCCAATTTGTCGGTGCGATTAGCCGCCGGAGCGGAAATTGCCGTGCCCAGCAGCAAAGCCGTCGTGAACCAATTTGCAGCTTCATCACTGGTTGTCAGCCTGCTGGCCGAGGCCAATAAACGCAGCCTAAACGACTGGCAAAAAAACTGTCTGGCTGTTGCAGATGCCATTGAGGCCATTATCGCCCGCGAGGATGAACTGATAAATATCGCAAAAATGATAGCAGGGCACCAAAGCAGCTTTGCCCTCGGGCGCGGACTGGATTTTGCGACGTCGCAGGAAATGGCGCTCAAGTTCAAAGAAACCTCATACCTGCACTGCGAAGCCATGTTCGCGGGCGAATTTAAGCATGGCAGTATTTCACTGGTGGAATACGGCATGCCTGTTTTTTGCTTTGTCGGTGACCAGAGCGTACGCCGGAAAACAATTTCGAATATTGAGGAAATCAAAGCCCGCGGTGCCCATCCCTTTATTTTTGACGCCAGTGAAGAAGATGACGAAGACCTGATGAAGCTTGGCCATTATTTTAATGCGCCCGCGCTTGGTGTTCCCTGGTCCTCCATCGCCCATCTGGCAATCGCCCACCTGCTCGCCTATCATGCAGGCTTGCTTAGAAACACCAACGTAGATCGGCCTAGAAATCTGGCAAAGTCGGTGACGGTCGAATAGCCACTTTCCGCGGCTCGCCAGTATGATACTTTATTGTCCGACTACAGCCGGTTATAATACCGCAATAAAGCATCATACTTTGGCAATGAATGTTCTCTCTCGTCCTTAATATAGCCAATTGAAGTGAATATTGAGGTAGACCTCAACCCCATAGAGCAAAAATGGGCGCAGGCAAAAGCCATCAGACGGAAAAAGCAATGCTCTATTGAGACACTCTTCAACAAAAACAAATTTTGAATCAATATTCACTTCAATTGGCTATAACAGCGCCTTCTGGCAACTTGGGCAGCAGGTCTTGCTCCTAGATTCTAGAACCAGAGGGAAGCCCCTAACGATTCACATCAAGCCTGATACGGTCCAATTTCTGCCAAATTAGGCTTTGTCTGGGCGATATTGGGTCAAGGCGGTGTATTCAGATCATAGCTGGTAGAACTGGTGTAGCAGGCAATTTCTATTATTTTGAAGGTGTCTGCTTTTGTTTAGGTAATACCCCCGCTAATTAACGGTACTCATGAGTAGAATTTTCTCGTAACAGGAACGCAGGAGATTTTATATGAAGAAGTCACGTTATTCGGACAGCCAGATCATCAGTATTTTAAAGCAGGCAGA
>Ga0316206_1000981_pt1 | contig 29803 bp, 30 predicted proteins | sample 6monthpyrite_MG_FD_204942 | JGI IMG/M metagenome (GOLD analysis project Ga0316206, IMG submission 204942) | Microbial mat bacterial communities from mineral coupon in-situ incubated in ocean water Damariscotta River, Maine, United States -... | ecosystem: Environmental > Aquatic > Marine >... | reverse complement strand
TACGGCGTTTTGATCTGCCAAATTTTAATACACACATGCTGAGTTCACTGGAAAATAAAACCATAGAAATTCGTGGCTGGCTGCACCTTAAAAAATCACCGCAGGCTGAACAAAATAGTCCTGAATTTATTATGAACCTGCGCCATCCGGATGCGATTAAAGTGCTAAACTAGCACGGTTGTTTTAAAGCGCCAAATCAGCCCGGCTTAAGATTGAAGTGGCGGGTAGAAATCCTGCCGGATTTAAACAAAATATAAATCAAGAAGACATTAATGAACGAAGCAGATAAAAAACGTGCCCTCGATTATCACCGGTTTCCATCCCCTGGAAAAATCGGCACCGATATTACCAAGCCTTGTAACACCCAGGATGATTTGTCTCTGGCATACACGCCCGGTGTAGCGGAGCCGGTTCGGGCCATCGCGGATGATCCAGAAATGGCCTATGACTACACCGCTAAGGGAAATCTGGTTGGGGTGATTACCAATGGCAGTGCGGTGTTAGGCCTGGGCAATGTGGGCGCGCTGGCGGGCAAGCCGGTCATGGAAGGCAAGGCGGTTTTATTTAAGCGTTTTTCCAATATTGATGTATTTGATATTGAAGTGAATGCGGACATTCCCAAAGATTTTATTGAAACGGTTGCGCGCATTTCTCCTACCTTTGGCGGCATTAATTTAGAAGATATAAAAGCCCCGGAGTGTTTTGAGATTGAGCGCACGCTGGATAGCATGCTCGACATTCCGGTGTTTCATGATGATCAGCACGGCACCGCCATTATTATTGCGGCAGGTTTACTCAATGCACTGGATATTCAGGGTAAGAAAGCCGAAGACGCAAAAATTGTTTGCATGGGCGCCGGTGCTGCAGGCATTGCATCGATGCGGTTACTGGTGGGGCTGGGAATCAGCAAAGAGAATATGATGTTGCTCGATCGCAAAGGGGTGATTCACACCGGTCGCGATGATTTAAATATTTATAAAGCTGAATTCGCAGTTAAAACAGAACGTCGAAGCGCACTGGATGCCATGCAGGATGCAGATGTTTTTATTGGTGTGTCCGGCCCGAATTTACTCACCCCGGAAATGGTTTTAGCCATGGCGCCCAATCCCATCGTGTTTGCCCTGTCAAACCCGACACCGGAAATAGATCCGGCGCTTGCAAAGCAGACCCGCGACGATTTAATTATGGCAACCGGGCGCAGTGATTATCCGAACCAGGTTAACAATGTGCTGGGCTTCCCATATATTTTCCGTGGCGCTTTAGATGCGGGTGCAACCACTATCACACAGGAAATGCACATCGCTGCGGTTAATGAAATTCGCAGCCTGGCAAAAGACCCGGTGCCAAAATCGGTACTCAATGCCTATGGTTTAGATAAGCTTGAATTTGGCCCGGAGTATATTATTCCCAAACCAGTAGACCCTCGACTCATAGAGCGAGTGCCCGCGGCGGTTGCGCAGGCGGCAATTGACAGTGGTGTTTCCAAGCATCATCATGAATGATGTGTGGAGATAAACGTTTTTTATTGAATGTGCACAGCAAAGAACGTCGGCTTAAAATTTAGTCTAAGCTTATCGTTAAACTAAAAATAACTTTTCACAGAAACACGTACAGGGAGCTCACATGAAAAAAATCACAGTGGTTGGTGCGGGTCGAGTCGGTGAATCCACCGCGCAATTTATTGCCTCAAAAGATCTATGTCGTGAAATTGTTTTAATCGATATCCGTGAAGGCGCAGCAGAAGGCGCGGCACTGGATATTCAGGAAGACGCTCCGTTGTTTCGTTTTGACACCCGCTTAACGGGCGGTACAGATTATGCGCTAATGGCGAATTCCGATCTTATAATAATTACCGCCGGGGTGCCCAGAAAACCCGGCATGTCCCGTTCTGATGTTCTCGAAACTAATGTGCGGGTGACCGATAGCATTATTGAAAACACATTAAAATATGCACCCAACAGTAAAATGTTATTCGTATCAAACCCGGTGGATATTTTAACGTACCGAGCATTTCAAAAAACCGGCTGGGATCGCAGTCGCATTTTTGGTCAGGCCGGTGTGCTCGACTCAACCCGCATGGCGAGTTTTATTGCCATGGAAACTGGTTACTCCGCGCTTGATATTGATGCCATGGTGCTGGGTGGCCACGGCGATTCCATGGTGCCAATGATGCGCTACACAACCATTTCTGGCATCCCGGTCAGTAATTTTATGGACCAGAAAACCATAGATGATATTGTTACCCGCACACGCAATGGTGGCGCAGAAATTTTAGCCCTGCGTCAGAATAGCAGCGCGTTTGATGCACCCGCCGCCGCCGTCGCCGCAATGGTTGATGCTATTGTGAATGACAGAAAACGCATTTTACCTACGGTTGCGATTGTGCAAAACGAATACGGCTGTGATGAACTGGCGATTGGTGTGCCCTGCGTGCTCGGTAAAGACGGCATGGAAAAAATCATCAGTATCGAGATGAATGAAACTGAGCAGGCAAACTTTGATAGCTCAGTGGCGGCGGTTAAAAAAGATATGGTCACCCTTGCTAGTTTATAATGGGCTAGTCTGTAATGGGCTAGCCTGTAATTTTTAATTTCACCACAGAGATTGAATGAGTAATATCATGTTACATGAAGGGTGTAGGCGTTAGCTCTAGCTGGCGAAACAAAAAGCCAGACTAAGCGAGCCATAACAATGACAGATATAAAACTGCCTATAATTATATGATCTGCGTGTCTCGGGTGTCACGACTGTACCTATAGTCAATTTTTTAAATGTGATAAATAAGCCCGTTTCAGGTTAAAATGCCCCATGACAAAACGCGCTTATTTAATCGATTCCAGTATTTATATTTTTCGTGGCTGGCATGTCTTCGACGATGCCATTACCGATATCGATGGCAACCCCAGTAATGCAGTGTATGGGTTCACCGAGTTTTTATATCAACTGTTCGAACAAAAGCAACCCGATTATATTGCCTGTGCATTCGATGCGCATCAGACTAACTCTTACCGGCGCGAAATATTTCCCGAATACAAAGCCAATCGTCCCCCGGCACCCCAGGAATTAAAAGCTCAGTTTCGTTATTGCCGGGAATTTTGTCGTGCCATGGGCATTCCTGAATTTGGCAGTAATCGTTTTGAAGCGGATGATATTATCGGTACTCTGGCCACCCGCTTAAGAAACGAAGGTTTTGATATAACCATTGTCAGCGCAGATAAAGATTTAACCCAGCTGGTGTTAGGTGAGCGTGATGCCTGGTGGGATTTTGCACGCAGTAATGTCTTAAATTCTAAAGGCGTAGAAAAACAGTTTGGGGTAAAACCGGAAAAAATTGCCGATTTGCTGGCACTGGCGGGCGATAAAGTCGATAACATTCCGGGTATTCCCGGCGTCGGATATAAAATGGCTTCAAATTTATTAAATAAATTTAATAACGTTGATGATATTTTAGAAAACCTGGAAAATATTTCTAAAATGAAATTTCGTGGTTCCGCACGCATACAAAATTTAGTGGATGAGCATCAGTCCATATTACCCACCAATAAACGACTCACCGAAATTGTCACCGATGCAGTGTTTGATAATCATGATCAGTCGATTCGCTGGCAGGGTATACCCGATGAAGATGAATTTCACGCACTGTTTGATCAGTTAAATGTCAGCGATCAACGCAGAAAACGCTGGCTGCAATTGTAAAAAGTATGAGCCAGTTAATTTTGTTTAATAAGCCCTTTGGTGTAATTTGTCAGTTTAGCCCCCACGAAAAACATCAGAGTCTGGCGCACTATATTTCTATAAGAAATATATATCCAGCAGGACGTTTAGATCATGATTCAGAAGGTTTGTTGTTATTAACCGATGACGGCAAGTTGCAACATGAAATTGCCAACCCGGAAAATAAAATGAAGAAAACCTACTGGGTGCAGGTAGACAAACAAATCACAGAAGACGCTATCGAACAGTTAAAAAAAGGTGTGCTGTTAAAAGACGGTAAAACAAAACCCGCACAGGCCAGAATAATTGCAGAGCCAGAAGGTTTATGGGAAAGAAACCCGCCGGTAAGATTCAGAAAAAACATTCCGACCAGCTGGTTAGAATTAACCATAAGCGAAGGGCGTAATCGGCAGGTAAGAAGAATGACAGCTGCAGTGGGGTTTCCAACACTAAGATTAGTGCGCTGTAAAATTGGGGAGTGGGCGTTGGGTGCTTTGCAGCCGGGTGAATTTACAACAGTTCACATTTGAGTGAGGTGGTGTTTTTGTTGGGTAATCTGAAAGCGTTTAAATCCCCCTCAATCCCCCTTTTTCTAAGGGGGAAGTAACAAACTCCCCTCTTAGAAAAAGAGGGGCTGGGGGAGATTTAAAACGTTAAAAATTTTAGCCAAATTAAATCACAAAAAAAACTAAAAAAATCAAACCCAGTAATCAACAAAGATCCCAACAAACACAACCAGCCCAAACCAGTTATTATTTAAAAACGCCTGAATACATTTCTGTCGGTCACGATCTTTAATTAGAAATTGTTGATAAATAGCCAGGCCGCTCGCAACCATTAAAGCGATAAAATAATAAAGCCCGAGCTTTGAAATGTTTCCAATGAGGATCAAATCGAAAATTAGAAGTATCTGTAATAATCCAATAATCAACCTGTCAGCTTCACCAAATAAAATGGCGGTGGATTTAACACCAATTTTTAAATCATCTTCACGATCTGCCATTGCATACATGGTGTCATAAGCGGTAGCCCATAAAACTGTTGCCATAAAAATCAGCCAGGTGACCACCGTAATTTCATTTGCCTGCGCGGTAAATGCCATGGGTGCAGCCCAGCCGAATGCAGCACCTAAATGCACCTGGGGCATATAATGATAACGCTTGGCGAACGGGTAACTTGCGGCGAGGGCTACGCCGACAAAGCTCATATAAATTGTCAGCGTATTCATAAGTAAAACCAGTGAAAACGCGGTAATTGAAAGGCTGGCAAAAACAATCAGTGTTTCTTTGCTGCTAATTCGCCCGGCGGCCAGTGGTCGGTCTTTGGTGCGTTCAACATGGGGGTCAATATCACGGTCAGCAAAATCATTGATGGCGCAGCCCGCGGAGCGCATCAGAAATACACCGGCCACAAACACTGCTAACACCCGCATATCTGGCACGCCTTCAGCTGCAATCCACAGGGCCCAGAGTGTAGGCCAGAGTAGCAGGTAAATGCCGATAGGGCGGTCCAGCCGAATGAGCAGGCTGTATTGCTCCAGGCGCTCAATGACAAATTGATAGCGAGGAAAGGCGCAAAGTTTTTTGAGTATTTCAAATAACAGCATTATAACGGGGTGTTCCAATGATGGATGTGCTGGTATATTACCCGACTTAAATTAATAGATCACTACAGGTTTTATCATGTCAGAAAAATACGATTACGACTTAATTGCAATTGGTGCGGGTAGCGGCGGTATATCAGTAGTTGAGCGTGCTGCAGTTTACGGTGCAAAGTGTGCGGTAGTTGAAAGTGGCAAGATGGGTGGAACCTGTGTGAACGTAGGCTGTGTGCCTAAAAAAATCATGTGGTACGGGGCCAATTTGTCACATGCGTTAAGCGATGCGAAAGACTATGGATTTGATATTGAGCATAAAGGTTTTGACTGGAGTCATCTGGTAACAAAACGCGAAAATTATATTTCCGGAATTAATGACTGGTACCACAATTATTTAAAAGATTCGAATATCGATGAGCTGGTTGGTTTCGCATCCTTTGTCGATGAGCATACACTCGACATCAATGGCAAACAGGTCACTGCAGAAAATATCGTTGTTGCACCCGGTACCACGCCAAGTGTGCCAGATATTCCGGGAGCTGAACTTGGTCTTACGTCCGATGGTTTTTTCGCGCTAAAAGAATGTCCGAAAAAAGTTGCGATCATTGGCTCTGGTTACATCGCTGTTGAATTAGCCGGTGTATTAAATGCACTGGGAAGTGACGTGTGCATGTATCTGCGTAAAGAGCATTTGCTGCGTTCATTTGATGCCATGTTACGTGAAACGTTACTGGAAGAAATGCTGGATCAGGGCGTTGACATAATGCCACGCACACAGATTAAGGAAATCAAAAAAGAAGACGATGGCACTCTGAGCCTGTGTGACGATAAAGGCAATAAAAATACCGGGTTTTCAGAAGTAATCTGGGCAATTGGGCGGCACCCCAATACCGAGGGCATGAAACTTGATGCGGTCAATTTAGGGCTGGATAAAGACGGATATATCTCAACGGATGTTTACCAGAACACCAATGTGAAAAATATTTTTGCGCTCGGTGATGTAACCGGTCGTGCGCCATTAACCCCGGTCGCCATTGCAGCGGGCAGGCGATTAGGTGACAGGCTTTATAATAATCAATCCGATCGACATTTAGATTATAAATTTATCTCAACGGTTGTGTTTAGTCATCCACCCATTGGCACAGTCGGACTGACAGAAGGTGAAGCACGCCATAAATATGGCGATGGGGTAAAAATTTATCAAACCAGATTCACCGCTATGTATAACTCAATGACCCGTCATGAAGTAAAAACCGCAATGAAACTGGTTTGTAGCGGCGCCCAGGAAAAAGTGGTTGGCTGTCATATTATTGGCCCGGGTGCAGATGAAATGCTGCAGGGATTTGCCGTTGCAATGCGCATGGGCGCAACCAAAAAAGATTTTGATGATACGGTTGCCATTCACCCAACCAGTTCGGAAGAGCTGGTGACTATGCGATAGTTTTATTGGTGGAATTATTTGTAATTTTCCATCCAGTTATCCCTGCTTAGTTTATATAGAACATGCTCCCGAAGTGGACTGGCTACAGGAATAATTGGATGTTCAAAGTTCATCTTCTGATCAGTCATCTTCAGACGCTCCATTACCTTTCTGGATTTAATATTTGCAACCGAGGTGAATGAATAAATTTCAGAAAGCTTAAGCTTTTCAAAACCAAAATTAATTGAAGCGTTTGCTGCTTCAGTAGCATATCCATTTCCCCAGTACTCTCTGGCTAATCGCCAGCCAGTTTCTATGCAGGGGCTAACTGGCAGTTCGTAAAGCGGCTCGTGCACACCAGCGAAGCCAATAAATTTATTATCACTCAGGGTTTCTACGGCCCATAGTCCCCAGCCTCTATCAGAAATCAAGACTTTAAGTTTTTCAGCTATGAGATTACTTTGCTGCGAGTCTAATGTATTGGGGTAATATTCCATAACATGCGGATCAGCATTTAAACGGGCAAACTCAGGTAAGTCTTTATCCTGCCATTGGCGTATTAAAAGTCGTTTAGTTATTAATTCCATTTATCTGCCCTGATTGTGTGTTGTGCTTTTTACCAGCTGTATATCGCATTGTATTTATGAGTGGATCCAACTGCTTTAAATCTAGCTATATATTTCCTTCGTCAGTACAAATAAGTCATTCGTTTTTAGATTGAGTTGTAGCGGAAAACAGGCTAATGATTTCACGCCATCCTTTTTCAGGAAACACTTTTTGTGATAAATAAATGAAACTATCTTGACTCAAAATATTTCATCCTATTCCATTAATAAGTTATTCAGAGGCAGGATTGAATAGATGATAACAAAAATTGCAATAAACATCATAAGGATATAAATGGAAAAAAATAGCCATTGTTCATTAGCGGTACCAATTCTACGTCTTCATGTCGAAAACTAAGGCTCTTTACTGCTTCTCTACCTGCAGTATCCAGATATATAGCGCCACCCGTTAATAACAGAATGGGCCACAAATAATGATTAATAATCATTAAATATCCAGCAACAGGTAACCATATTAAAGTTAAAAGATCCCAGTAAGCTGTGTAACGTTCAGATCTTAGTAATAGTGGGTCAGAGGTTTCAGATTTCTCCTGAAGGCCCAGTTTTTGTGCCAGTGAAAAATTTATGGATGAAATTATCTGTGCAAGATAAAGAGATCCTCCGAAAATAATTAATATCCACCCTGTGATTTCCTGCATAATCATTCCTTAATAACAAAAATGAAATAATATAGATCTATATTGAGTCCTGGAATTCTTATAAACTAATATGAATCGTGCTTTCATATAGCTTTTGAGCGGCCTTCATGTTTTGTTGCGTCCAGAGTATGGTTTTACTATAGCCTTTGCATCTGGCAGTATCAACAGCATATTTAATAAGCAAGTTACCCAGGCCGTTATTTCTATAATTTTTCTTTACGCCTAATAAATGTATTTCAGATTCATTTTCAGTTGCCATTTGGCTGGCGGGTGAATCAAAGGGTACTATGTTTACGATACTCGCTATTTTAGATGATTTTTTCTCTAATGCGCATATTAAAGTGCCTCTTTCTATAACAGAATTCATTTCGAATAATTTTAATGCTGTTTCGGTATCTACAAAGCCTTCATTTACATATATTTCATTTAATAGTCCAGATATTTCTAAACCAGAAACATTAAGGTTCTTAAACTCTGAGATTAAAAATCATTTTACGCATGATATTTTGTAAGGCTAACCGTTGAGTTGTGGTGCTGTTTGTGCGCAGTGTTCCTTTCTATGTATTAATTGCCAATAAAATATTGTGATGCTTTTTCTATTAGTGGGCGATATTTCATGGCTTTTGCTGCAACAGAGTCAAAAAGTTTTAAATGTTTTACGGCTTTGTCCCATGCAGGATTCTCTTTTATTTCTACTATGTCCTCATCATCCTGAAGATATATTTCAGCTACTTCGGCTAACATGTTCTTAAATGCTTTTTTTAAGCCTTCAGCGCCATAAATATTAAATCGATTGATTGAGTCTTCGCTGAGGCGTGCAAGTTCGAGTAGTATGTTTTTTAATGTCGGATGATTGTCTAACTCACTTATTGCGGTTCTTAATGACTGTATGCTCTCTTTTATATTTTCAAAATCTGTTTCATCAATGATATTTTCTTTAGGTAGGCGAGTAGCACATACTTCAAGAAGTGCTTTTTCAGCTTCGGATACCTCGCGCAGACCCTGATTCAATGCTATCGGATACAATAAATTTTCCAGTGACGAGAGACCTTTTTCAAGAACTGTTCTTTCTTCTTTGCTCATATTTGAGTCTGCAAGATCTTGTAAAAATGTAGCATATAAAATGTGAAGTTCGGTAACCGCTTTAACGCCCTGTAACGATATGTCTTTTTCATTACTCGGAGCCTCTTCCCCAAATAGTATAGGAACTAATTGCTGGGCTACCGGTTTGCCTGACTGAATGGCTTCTAATATTGCCAACAACCTGCCAGCAGAGTTTGGATATTTGGGTTCTGGTTTGTTCATATTATAATGTTATTAATGAAAAATTGATCGGTTGAATATAAAGTTTATTGTTTATTTTTTCCAATGTTAAGAGTCCGTGGCGTAGTGATGATTCTGGCATGTGCAGTTCTATTAAGCGAGTTAAACCGTGTTTTTTCAATTAGTGCTAAACATGAACTAGTAAGAGTTGCTTCTAGTACCTAATGCCCTATTAACTGGTTTATTAATGAATTCTTTTTCGCGTTGTATTTCATGTAATTCATAAATATTATTTTCAGCATCTGTTTTTGCTTCTACACGCTGTTGTTCTGTAAAATTATCCCAGTCATCTAGAGAGTGTCCGTATCTGGGTGAGGAGCAGCCAATAATTAAGAAAAAAATGTAAAAATGTAATAATAATTTAATCACCAGGTCTCCATTTGTATTTTTAAAATAACAGTGAAATAAGCGGTTAACTGGCTTTATAGTATTCCGTGTGTCGCTTTTATTATTGCTAATCCTACATGGTTATGCGTTATTTGTAGAGTAATTGATGAGGGGAATTTTAGTTGGTTGTTCGATGCCTTTTTTAGATTCTTAAGCTGGGTGTCCTTATTTTATTACTTAAAAAATAAATCAAGTTATATTTAAGTCTTTGTTTTTGTTCAGTATTAAGTTGGTTGTCTATATTGGCTATTGTGAGGTGTTGGCAATATTGGAGGGTTATAGAGGGTAGTGGGGAAGTAAGTTGTGTGACCGGTATTACATTAAAAAAATTTCAAATGTTAGGCGACTGCCCCAGTACTCAGGTGATAGCGAGTAAAATATACACGTGTAATTGATGGTCATTTGTCACCGCCCCTATATAAAAGAATGATGCATGATTGAAACAAAAAAATAACAGCCGGAGTAACCGGCTGTAAATTTTGAAGTTTATATTATTTATGCAGCCATTTCAGCTGCCGCTTCTTTCATGGTTGTAGAGACTAAAGTATACACACCAATCCACGCCGCTTTAGTGTCTTCGGTAAAGTTATCTTTTAAGCCTGCACCGAGGGTCCAGATCAGGGCTTCACCTACGGTGTCATAGTGTTCGTCTTTAACACCGTAGTTAACATGGCGTTTACCCATATCTTGAATCGTAGGTACAATGGTATCAAGTTTGTCTAGTGCGTTAACAGCCGTGTTTAAAATAGCCATTAATTTACGGCCCTGTTCTTTCATATCGCCTTTAAACATTGATTTTAACGAAGGATCAAGTTCAAATAGTTTGCCGTAAAATAATTCGGCTGCGGTTTCAGTAATAGGCATAACTTTAACCCATGAATCTTTTACAAGTTTTATTTCTTCGGGAGTCATGTTGTTTCCTCTATATTAAGTTAGTTATAAAAATAAAATTATTTGCGTTGTTTGTTGAGGTAATGCTTAGCCAGGCTCACCATATAATCGACAGCTAGTTTTACCTGTTTGTCTGTTAAGTTCTCGTTTCCACCACGTGCAGGCATCATCGTGTCATCTGCGCCGAAAAAACCATTAATGGCATGATTGTACAGCAACACTCTGTCTTTTATTACGCGCTGCTCCCATTCGCCGCTAACCATGGGTACTGGGGCACCTGCTGTGCCATAAGCATGGCAGCCTTTGCAATTATCTAACCATAACGTTCGACCGTTTATTAAATTCTCAGTCTCGAATTTAATAAATATACTGTCTTCAGTTGCACTGGATGATGCTATAGCACCGAAGGTTAATAACACCAGATACACGAATGATGTAATGCCACGATGGGGCATAATTATTTATCCATCAATAGGTATACGAATTACTACGCCGCCCATAACATCACCAATTTTAAAATCATTCTTTGGTGTGTCTTTATGTTTGTTGTGGCAAGAGACACATACCGGAGCAACACCTGTATCGGCATAAACAGCGGTGAAATATTTCGTTCCGCCCAGGGTTTCCTCTGTGTAGTAGTTTTTACCTTTGTTACCAGCAACGAACTTAAGCCCATCTTTTTCAGCTTTAGTCTTAGGTGCGTTCTGTTTGTTTATAGGCCATAAAGATTGCAGTGAATAACTAAAATTCACATCAGGTAATTTTTTTGCGCGTTTTTGTACCAGCTCAGAACCAAAGCGAAACATCTGTGCCGGTAGGACCAGCGCTTTGTCGTCATCATAATGTTCACTGGCTTTAATAACCTTTTCTTTTTTAACCAGACGGTTAACAATTTTTCTAGTATAGATAGTACGGTCAGAATCCATAACCAGATGTAATGCATCGGCCATAGCTTTAACGGGTACAGTGTCTCCAGCTGCATATACGTTGCTTGATGCTGCTGACATTGTTACTGTCGCGCTTATATTTATAACAAGGGTTGAAAGTTTCATTTAAAAATCTCCAGGGTTAATGAAAGTGTGGTTGTAAAAATATGATTAGAAGATAAATAGTTATTCATCGGTAATGTCCTTTAAATGGCGTTCATTATCTTTCCTGGCCATGTCGATGCTTTCTATGTGACGTTTTGGGGTTCCATTAAAATTATTTTTAATTAATGATTGATCGGCAAGTGCATCGATAGAGAAACCCAGGCCATGACAGCTCATACAAGTAGAGCGAATCATTTTTTCATTCGGTACCAGGTTAGCGTTCTGGTTGTGTTGAACCACTGTTCGTCGTAACCAGTCACTTACATCAACTGCAATGCGAGGCATATGGCATGTTGCACATGATACGCCGCTGCCTTTTGGTAATTCACCTGACTGCTCTTTTTGCCAGAGTGCGTAATGAGATGAATCTTTATATGCCAAACTGTGTTTATCGTCATGACATGACAGGCAGCTGTCTATTGATGCCGTGTTCAGCTTATACTGGTGTGCCTGATGACAGCTGTTACAACCAATTTGTTTATGTTTAACATCCGATTTCATCGGTAGACGTGAATCATCAGGTGTCATCGCAGTAAGGCCCTGCTTTAATCGCATACCATGTTTGCCCTGCATAAAATGATTAACTTCAGTGTCATGGCATTTGATACAAGATTTATGGTCGGGTTTGTTTTTCCATTCCGAACCTTCGTCGTTTTCACTTTCAGTTATATGGCATGAACTGCAGTTGGCACCAATTTTTGCATGAGATGTGCTTAACCAGTCGTGTTTAATATCGTCAGAAGTTTTGATAAAAACTTTAGCCGGTGCATCTATGTTTTTAAGTGTTAATGGTGTTACCGGGTAACGATCGTGAGGGTAGGTGGTAATTTCTTCTAGTACATTGGCGAGTTCTTTCTCGGGTACCACAGTTGTTTTCAGAATATCCTCATCATCCATGTGCTTAACCAGAAAGTCTGTGTAAAGAGACCGGTTATTATGGTAATTGTGACAACCAGCACTAGCACAACTTTCGAACTCCATGCCTTTATGGCTGGGACGATCTTTGGCAATATCCTGATGACAGTGCACACAGAAATCTTTGGCTTGAGTTAAGCCAGTTTTATCTGCCAGTTCTGGTTTGTGTTCCACATGACAGGTGACGCAAAATAAAGCATTGATATTTTCCAGGCGATCGGCATTACGTGGATCAGTAAATTTTTCACGTGGATGAGAATCAAATGGTTTTTTACGTTGTTCTCCATGACAATCAATACATGCGTTTTGCAGCACATCTTTATCAGTGAAAGGCCCACCATGACACGCAGTGCAAGCAACACCAATCTGGTGATGACCACTGGTGAGTTCACCTGGCATAAAAATGCTTTTATCTTTACTCACAGTCAATGTGTATGCTAGGTAAGCCATAAATATAATCATTAATCCAAACCATATAAGCCAGATTTTTTTATTTTTTTTATGGCTCATAATTAAAAATAGTAAGTCTTAATAATGTGAAAACTAAGTAGTGCTGGTAGTGGCCATAACAATAAAATATGCGACCAGATAGAATAAGAGCGAATCTGTTTTGCTAGTCTCCTGGGTAATTTATGTTCATAACCGATAACCACGCCAGCGACAGAACCTACAAGTAAAAGACCACTGAACGTCATCATTAAATAAAAATTCAGATTGTCACCAAGATGAAAACCGGTGTGTGTGAGTAATATCGAAAGTGTCAGGACTCCAATTACGACATGAGTCAGTCGCCAGTAAGAAAAATCCCACAGTTTTAATATTTTTGTGTAACGTTTACGAATGGATACCAGTGATAATAAAATTGATAAAAACAACAGGCTGAAGCCACTCAATTGTTTAAACAATTCATTTCGCCATAATTGATCTATATTGAACTCAGCTTGTACACTATTACTGTAAGGAATGGCAGGTATAAAGAATATAAATACTGCAGCAATGACAGTAAGTATTGATGCCATTATTAAAGTTTTGTAACCATTTGTAGGCTCTGGCGTAACATTTCCACCTACAAAATCACACACCAGATCTTTACATGAGCCGCAAACACTCGATGCGCCTGTTTCATGAGCCAGTTCTTCGGCTGTAGTCGCGCCATGTTTCATCGCAGCATCTAACTGACCCCGTGTTACACCAGTGCAGTTACAGACAATAGCGGAAGCAGGCCAGTCAATTACACTTTCAGATGCTAAATCGTTCCATAACATACCTTCATTGATAAAACGATTTATTTGCCATGACCATATACGACGCTGCTGTTCTACCGCTTCCTGAAAACGGTTAACACCGGGCCATTCACCTATGCCTACTGCACCACGAATACGACCATTAATGACAACAATTTTTCGATAGATTTCATTTTTGTGATCTTGATAAATAAAGGAGTTTCGTGCCGCTTCCATGACACCTGTATTGCCTACACTAAATACCGGGTAATCTAGAACTTTTAAACTGGTTGTTGATATAGAGCCTGAATACTTAGCATTTTCTCCGCTTAGAAAATGTGCAACTACAGCTGCCTGTTCAAGACCTGGAGCAACCAGTCCATATACTTTATCTTTATGTTCTGCGCACTCGCCGATAGCGAAAATATTTTTATCTATTGTCTGAAGGTGATCATTGACTCGAATGCCTTTGCCTACATGTAAGCCTGCATCTGAGGCCAGGTAACTGTTAGTTTTAATACCTGCGGCTATTACAACAGTATCGCATTCTAATATTTTACCGCCACCTAAGGTGATACTGGTGACATGGTTATTTTTATTGCCATTTATTTTTAAAACACGATCATTTAAATGTACCCGAACACCCAATGCCTCAATATGTTGTTTTAAGTAACTCCCCGCCCGATTATCCAGTTGATTGAACATCAACCACATACTGTGTTCTATAACATGGACTTCAGTATTGTAACGTTGCATGGCGCGAGCTGTTTCAAGTCCGAGTAATCCACCACCTATAACGACAGTTACGCGTGTGCGAACACTTCGCACCATTAGTTTTTGGGCGTCGTTTAAGTCTCTAAAGGTAAATACATTCTGTAAACCTGTTCCATCAATGGCCGGTATGTATGCTCGTGACCCTGTTGCAAGTATTAATCGTTTGTAGGTATATCGTTTGCCATAATCATCTAAAACAAATTTTTCATAACGATCAATTTCAGAAATTTTGTTGTTATAAAAACAGCTAACATTACTGTGTTTAGAAAGATCGTATCGTGAATATAATTCTTCCTCTTTAATTTCACCCGAAATGAGAGAAGATAACTTGACTCGATTATAAGGGTGCCAGGGTTCATCACCAAAAATGGCGATTGAAACATCAGAATTTAATTTTATAAGCTCCTGTACAGCACGTATGCCGACAGGTCCCGTACCAATTACGATGACATCGTAAGATTGACGTGATAAATGCTTATTAATTTTGACGGCTTCTACAACCATAATTTAAAAAAATCCAAAAAAATGGCGCCTTAACAATGTACATCGACTACATAAGACGTATGTACATAATTAAGGCGCCATTGCCTATTACTAAAATATGAAAAAATAAAGCACAATTAAATAGTGCCTGTAATAGGTAAAAGCATGGACCATGCCAAAATTATTCATTCAGTAAAATCAGGAGTTTGGTCTGTTTCATGGTTATTTTAAAGCGTTGTTGCACTAAAAGAGAGCTGATGAATATTAATTAAATCGTTTATGCACTAATTTGGTCTATTGAGGCAATGAAGGTTGAACGCCTGGTTTAAGTCGTCATAGTGAAAGTCGCGCTTCAATAAGTTTACAGAAGTTAACAAGCGTAAAATCACAGTTGTTGATAATATTAGAATGTGTGTGTTCTGGCTCTAATTGTTTGATTGAAAATGAACCGGGAAATTACAATAAAAAAATAAGATACTATATTAAGTGATTGTTTTTGTTGAATCTAAACAGGGTGTTTCACATATTGGTTTCAATGATGAAGTGAAAAGGAATCGAATTGATGATTTATCTATTTATTCGATTCCTTTTCAAGTAACTCAGTTTTCAATAAAGAAAATTCTAAGGACGTCTAATACCGTGCTTAATCAAAGCAGCAGTAAAGTCATCTGATTGAAATGTTTCAATTAACTTGTCTTGTGCTTGCTTTTGGTTTTTAGTCCATTTCCCTTTAATGCGAACGGCTTGTAGTACACCCACTTTATTGCCTTTAACAGGTTTTGGGTTTTCGGCTGTACCACCTAGAGGAACTATTTCAAATTTGTCAGGAAAAGTACGGGTTAAATATAATGCCACGTGATAAAAAATGAGACCAGCATCTGCTGCACCTGAATTAACGGCCCAGGGTTGTTCTCGGTGCATTATTCTCTTGCCACTAACCCAGCTGCATTTTTTGTCACTTGATCCGCAATTCGATTGATCTGAATTAAAGATAGAGTCGAATAATTTTTCTGCTGTCATATTGGCAGGTGGGCTTACATCACTTTTAGCAATGTTGTAAATGCTGCCTGAAAAATTACCAAATGAACCAGGTTCCATTTCTGGATTTGGTGTAACCAGCGTTACATCTGTACGCCCTAAATCCCAAACACTTTTTATGTTTTTTGGGTTGCCTTTCTTAACCAAAATGACATTGCCGTAATTTTTTAAGATTTTAACCGGCTTGCCTTGGATAACTTTTAAATCAGTCAGTTTTTTAATGAGTTTTTTAGGACCAACTGCGACTTGTGGAACACAATTTAAATTTAAGTTACCAAATTGAACGGTTTTATTGGTTATTTGCTGAGGTGAAATTGGAGGGCTCGTTGTATAAAACCAGGTTTTTATATCAAGATCTTTCGCATTATTTGTAAGGTATACCTGCCAGATTTCACGTAAAGCCATGTGATAATTTCCAGCGGTAGATAACACAATATCACATTGACCAATTTGACCATGCAAATCATTAAGTCGATTGGCCGTAGGTTCAGTTAAAGAGGGTGTTGTTCCCTTAAAATCATTTGGCCAGTCTAACAATGTTGGGGGTGTTGCAATATAGGGGCTTCCTGTAATAGCCGGGACAGCATAGACACTTGAAAACATTAGGGATATCAGATATGTAGTTAATATCTTTAGGAGGAGGTGGTTTTTTATCATTATTATTCCATTTGTATTTTTATAAAAGTTAAGGGTTTTAAATTCATTTAATAACAGGTTAATGCAACAAAAAATGTTAAAAAATGCCAGGGCGATGTTAAACCAGTTGATATAAGCATGACAAGCCTTTTCAGGTTATGTCAATATCTTACTAATAGAGTACGAATGTGCTTGTGAGAAACTGTCTAGAGTGGCGTTTCAGAAAACCATTCCAGAATAACCTAACTGAACCTTCAGCATAATTTTTCCTTAAACTAAATTGTTTTTAAGCTGGGTGCCCTTATATTAGTTTTATATTATTTGAGTGGTTAAGGAAACTGACGTGTCTCAGTAAACAATTGTGATGTACTGCCGATTTTCATAAAACGTTAACACCTAAACTCTATTTTATTGCGTGTCATCACAACATAACAATAGAGGAAATGACCATGTTCTTGAAAAATAAAATAAAAGCTATCTCTCTTATCCTTAGTTTGTCTCTAGCGCTTATACCACCCGTGTATGCAGATAAAGGTGGGCATTCGAAAAAGCCCAAACTGGCGGTGAATAAGGTTAAAGACGGGTTGTCTATTATGGTGTTGGGTTCTGGTTCTCCCTCAGCGCAGCCTGATGGCAGAGCAAGTGCTGGGTATATGATTTTTATTGATCAAAAGCCAATGATTTTGATGGATGCTGGCGGCGGTGTGTATCAACGAATTGCAGACAGTGGCATGAAAATTCATACACTGGATAGTGTATTACTAAGCCATCTACATGTTGACCATGCCGGTGACGTCGACCCCATTGTTAAAGCGATGTTTTTTCATAATCGTCTGGCGGGTTTCCCCCGTGACCCAGCTAAAGTCCTACACTTTTTTGGTCCCGACAAGGCACCTGATACTGCACCGGCTCCTGCTTTGCGTTTTCCAACCACCACCGATTTTATTAACGCGCATTTCGATGAATCAGTCGGTGTTGAAGCCTACTTGCACGATTTTGCCCAGGTGATTGGTGGTATCCCGTTGAATTTTGATGTTACCAGTGTCGCCCATGATAATAGTCTTGGGGTAAGAACAATTTATGATAAAAATGGTCTTGTTGTAAAAGCCATTGGTGTACCACACGGCCCGGCACCTTCACTGGCATTTCGTATTGAGTATAACGGCAAAAGCATAGCTTATTCTGGTGATACAACATCGAAATCGTCGAATGGAAATATGATTGAAATTGCCCGGGAAGCCGACCTGTTAATTTATGATACTGCGATTCTTGATGCTACAGGCCTGCCTTTTTCAATGCTGCATACAACGCCGACCCGTATGGGAGAAGTTGCGCGAGATGCAAATGCAAAACGCCTGATATTGTCTCATATAACGCCCATAACCGGACCAAACCTGGATGCGGTTGAAGACAGTATTGAAGCAACAGGTTATGAAGGGAAAATTACCGTGGCCAAAGATTTGAAGGTGTTTAATCTTCATTAATGATCATTAAGTTTTTTATATTGAGTGATTTAGTAAACAGGGACAGAGTCAATGCCAGTCAGTTAAGCATTAACCCTTTGGTATCAATGATTGTATTCAAATTAAATATGTAGTCCTCCCCCTTAGAAAAAGGGGGTGGGTAAAATGGCTGCAACTCACAAAATATTATAAACATAGCATCAAAATCCGACTCTCCCCCTTTGCCATATCTAATAATAAAATTAAATCTGATAGGGCTTACTTTGGTATGCGTCCCCTCTTTGCTAAAGAGGGGAGCTACAATTTGAGAAACCTATATTTTTTAATAATATATAACTTAACTTACTGGCATTGTGAAAAGAGTAGAGTGTCCCATATGCAATAAGCGTAAGCCCTATAATACGTATACAAAAGAGTTTAAGCTTGAAGCACTGTATTCGATGGCGCAGTCAGATTGTCCAGCAGGTGCGATAGAAATGAGATCAGGTATCCGACACAACCAAATTTACTAGTGCAAAGAGCAAATGGGTAAGAAAGGTGATCCTAAGAAAAAATTCAATCTGAATTAACGGCAGTTAAACAAGAAATCAAACCTGTCAAAGCGATTGCAAATAGTTTCTTAGAATCACTGAAAAATGAATGGGTTTATCTAGAAGATTACAGAGCAAGAACATAAGCAGGACAAAATATCTTGAATGCATAGACATTTTTCACAACACAATAGAATGTTCAGGTATTAAGCATGATTTTCACTTCACTAACCTCTGACATATACTGTATGGCATCTTCCAGATTTATTTGATCATTATTTTCGGCGCTTTGTTGTTGCAGTATGTTAACCAGTTCCTGTTGTTCAAACATGACTGAGGAACCATCGTTATTTTGCAGGTAAGCCGCCCAGGGTATAAATTTTGTTAAAGGAAATAATTGTCTGGCCTCGGGGGAAATATCAATATTAAGGCCAGCAATAAATAAAACTTTTTTCCCTCGATAATCATGATCTTTTACTATTGTGCGAAAGGTACGATCAAATTCAATTTGTGTATTGATTTGTGCTGCAATTAAATGGGGTGAATCAGCAGTAATAATTTGAGGCATATAGCGTATCAAGTTCTGTTCAAGATTGTGTGGGTTTTTTTCTGAGTTCGAAATGTTTCTTTTAAAGTGAAATAAGTTCGCCACAAGTTTATTGCCTATGTTTTGAGGTAAAGTATTTTTAAATGCGGCCTTGCCAATACTTTTCAAAAGACTATCTGTAACGGCAAAGACTTTAGAAGTACTAAGGACTTTCAGGGGGTGACGCTGATTGTTTTTATCTACTTTAATCAGTTTATTAAGATGTAGAAATAATCCCTCATCACGTTGTTCATTTAGTAATTGGTTGTCGAGAATGATGCAGTATTTGTCAGCAATGGTATGTAATAAAATATTGTGCTGAGCAAATTGATATTCATTTTTGTACCAGGATATAACATCATCTACCTTGCCACAGTTAGCGCTACATTCCTGATGTGTAGTTTGTAATCGACGATAGATTCCAAATTGTTTACTCAGCGGGTCATATCCAACATGGCTGGCCTGAATGATAAGCAGATCCTGGCCATGAGATGTATGAGGTCCGTGACGATCGGTTGCAACAATACCTCCAACACGGCCGTTGTTGAATGGGAAGGTGCCGAAATGTTTTGCTATCATAATGATTGGGTAGCCCTGACTTTCATCTGAACAGAATGCACGAGAAGGCATTATTTTTCCTTTCTCAAAACCCAATGATTTACACCAGTTATATAAACGAGGCATAAACAGGTTGTAACGCATCATGTTATTTTTTATCTCGAATCCGCCTATGGGTTCAGGCATGTTTGCAGCTAGGTCTGGCATTTGCAGTTTACCTTCTTCATTTAATGATCATAAAAATAAGTTATTACAAAAATATACGCAGGTGCTTATCGAATCTGAAGCAATATGCATTAGATATTGTGAATGTGCTCTAAATACATATTTATCAGGGTACATCTTAGGGTTTCTGCAATTCCTGTTATTGATGATACTCAAGTTTTTTGTTAAGGAGTGAATGGTATTAACTTTGACCATTAACGCTTTTTAGCGGAATGCTGACTAAATATTAGCAACGATTATATTTCTGCTAATTTAATTATCACTTTATTTTTTATTTGGGGATATTTGCAAAAAAATACGCTATAAATTAGTTGAATGATAATTGCTTTGTTGAGATTTAACATAAAATTAATATAAATCATATTCTTAAGTCAGTATTTCATCCTTTCGATATTTATCATAAACAGCATATAAGATTTTTTTATGGGTAAATAAGTATATTGTTGAGTTGGCTCAATATATTTAACTATATTCTAATGTATTAATACATTAAGTGTTTTTATTTTTGTGTGGATTTATAGTCCGTACGTAATTATAAGGAGAATGTAATGATTAAAATAATATCTGCTTTCATAGTGGGCATTGTTGTTGCTGGTGTTGCAGGTTGGAACCTTGCTTCAGATTTAATGCTTCGCGAGGTATCCAGTCCTTATAGCGTAGAAGAAACGGCTGCAAGGATACAACGCAATATTCAATCGCTTTCAGCGAATGGATGGGCCTTGTCAGGCTTACGAAACCCTGCAAGGGCAGTGGCTAAATCGGGCACAAATGTACCCCCGACCTTATTAATCGAAGCTTGTAGTACAAAATACTCGGGACCGATTTTGAAACAGGGGGGAACTCGCATACTTTCCATTTTAATGCCTTGCACAATCACTGTTTATAAAAAAGACGATGGCAAAACCTATATTGGTCTGATGAATTCAGGACTCATGGGCAAGATGTTTGGTGTTGGAGATATTATGGGCGAAGTGGCTAAAGATCAGGAGCAATTTGTGACATTTGACCCTAAAAAACCCGCGCCACCTTTAATTAAAGTACGCCCTGGTGGTGGCGGTGCAGGTGGTAAAGCCGATGATGGATGTTAAAGATGGCCTTAATAAAAAAACCAAATCATTTCCACAGGGGGCATTATGTTGAATTTATATAACAACGCTTTTTCACTCACTATGGCCTTTGCCTTAAGTCTGGGTTTAAATGCAGAACTACTAGCCAATACCGCAAAGGCACCTGAAAAAGCGGTCGCTGCAGATGTATTTGATATTGCTGTTGATAATGATCAGAAAACATCAACGGCGGACCATTCCAAATTTAAAGAGCTACAGGTGAATTTCAAAGATGGTCCTGCCGTAACCAGGGCCTGTATCAGTTGCCATACCGAGGCATCCAAACAGTTGCATAAAACCACGCACTGGAGTTGGGATTACATTAATGCGGATACCAAGCAACATCTGGGTAAAAAGAATGTAATTAATAACTTTTGTACATCAGTACCATCGAATTATAAATTCTGCTCAGCATGCCATATTGGGTACGGTTGGGAAGATGACAAATTTGATTTTAAATCGGAAGAAAATGTTGATTGTTTAGTCTGTCACGATACCACTGCCAGTTATAAAAAACTGCCAGGGCTTGCGGGGCACCCTAACTACAAAACCATTGAATGGCCACCTCACTCTGGAAAGTTTAAACCACCAGTAGATTTGCAACGCGTTGCAAAAAATGTAGGCAAAACGAGTCGTGCGACCTGTGGTGCCTGTCATTTTCGCGGTGGTGGTGGAGATGCGGTTAAGCATGGTGATCTAGATAGCTCACTAACCAATCCGGAACGCTACCTGGATGTACATATGGATGCGAAAGGCCTGGATTTCTCCTGCTCCAAATGTCACACAAGTGATAACCATGAAGTGGCGGGAAGTCGTTATAGTCCAACCGCCGTTGACGGTAAAGGTACGCTTATTCGCGGCAGTAAAGTCGATCGAAATGTAGCAACCTGTGTCGCCTGTCACGGTAATGTGCCACACTATGGTGAGTTTGTGAAAATGAACGAGCACACCGACAAGCTGGCCTGCCAGACATGTCATATTCCGGCTTATGCGCGGGGTAAAAAACACACCAAAATGAGCTGGGACTGGTCAACATTAGGTGATTTAACAGACAAGGGAGAACGTAAGCGTATTCGAGGCAGTGAAGGTGCCGTGATTTATGATAGTAAAAAAGGCAACTTTACTTACGAGCGTTATGTAATTCCCGAGTATCAATGGTTTAACGGTGGCGTTGAATATACGTTACCTGATACGGTGTTTGACCCAACTAAAGTGCTTAAAATTAATTCATTTAAAGGCGGGCCAGATGATGTTAACTCACGTATATGGCCAACCAAAGTATTCCGTGGCAAGCAGATGTTTGATAAAGGCAATAACACACTGGTTATCACCAGTTTATCCGATGATCCTAAAACAGCGCTGTGGAAAAATTATGATATTAATAGAGCCGTTGAGTATGGAATGAAGTATGCGGGTAGAGACTTCAGTGGTGAGGTTGGCTGGGTAGAAACAGAAATGAGCTGGCCGATAACGCACATGGTTGCACCCAAGGAAGATGTGGTTCAATGCTATCAATGCCATAAAGCTGAAGGTCGACTTGCCGGTATAAAAGGTATCTATATGCCCGGCGCTAATAACACACCCCTGATTGATAAATTAGGATTTGCAATTGCACTGCTTACGCTGATTGGTGTGTTAATACATGGTTTTATTCGATACGTAATGTTTAAGAGAGGGGGCTAAGACAATGGCTGAAAGAATTTATATATTCAAACGTTTTGAACGTTTCTGGCACTGGTCTCAGGCGCTGCTAATCTTCACAATGCTGATTACAGGGTTTGAGGTTCATGGGTCTTATACTCTACTGGGTTTTAAAGAAGCAACGGAATTACATACCATTGCAGCCTGGACCCTGGTGGCGTTATGGGTGTTTGCTATTTTCTGGCACTTCACCACAGGAGAATGGAAGCAGTATATTCCGACGCTGGAAAAAGTGGATCAGATGTTAAAGTTTTATCTGACCGGCATTTTTACAGATGCGCCACACCCTTTTAAACAAACAACCGTGCGTAAACATAACCCCTTACAAAGGTTAGCTTACCTGTTTGTACTGGCTTTTATTAATCCATTAATATGGACAACAGGCTGGTTCTATCTGTTTTACGGCTCATGGAATGACTGGGGACTCAGCTGGTTAAGTCTTGAGTACATTGCTCTGTTTCACGTAATCGCGGCATTTATGATGCTGATATTTGTTATTGCGCATATTTACCTGGCAACTGCAGGGCATACCGTAACATCTCATATTAAGGCGATGATAACGGGTTGGGAAGACGTTGGTGACGAAGAGCAAGGGAAATAAAACCAAGGGAAATAAAAACCAGGGAAATAAAAACCAGGAAAATAGATCTTATTTTGAGTTGTAGGGTGTGAAGCCTGCTTATGCGAACGGTATCGGCAGGTTTCATGATTTAAATTAAAACAAGTGAGCTGATGAAACTTATAAAATACGGTTTAATTATTTTAAGCTTTAGTGTTGTAAAAATGCTTTACGCGGTAGACATGGAATCCATACCCCATGTAAATGAAAAGGCCTCCAATAGTTTTAAATATGATTACCTTTATGCAAACACACACCGAGCATTTGCTATTGCACCCGGTGGGGCATGGTCATGGGTGGCCAGTAAAGCCACCGAAAATGAGGCTAAGCAGGAAGCATTAAAAGCTTGCGCAACGCATACTCAGCAAAAATGTGTTGTGTTCGCGGTTAATAAACAGGTGATTTTTAATTACAGGGACTGGTATACATTATGGGGGCCGTATAAAACAAAGCAACAGGTTAAGGCGCTAACCCGTGGTGTTTTAGTGGGGCAAAAATTTCCTGATTTGGTCTATACCAATCCGGCAGGAAAAAAGACATCAATACATGCGTTAAAAGGCAAGGTCAGGTTTGTGCATTTTTGGGGTAGTTGGTGTCCATCATGTGGGAAAGAATTTCCAGCAATTATGGATTTGTATCGTATTTTAAATGATGTACTACCCGAGCAGGTTGAGTTCGTTATCGTTCAGGTGCGTGAAAGTATTGAAGTTTCAAAATTGTGGCAATCCAGTAATAGTCTGACTAGCCTGCCGCTATCTGATTCGGGCATACAGAATGAGGGAGACAGTCTACTGTCTTTACGCAATGGTGAAACGATTAATGATAGACATCTGGCGCGGATTTTTCCGGCAACGTATGTCCTGGATAAAAATGGCGTTGTGGTATTTTCTAATATGGGCTCAGTGGAAAACTGGACCGAGTATGTTAATTTTTTTAAAAATGCAGTTGAATATTCTGGTAAATAAGCGCAAATTTTTATAAATATTAATGATTGTGTTGACGCCTGTGTTCTGGTTTACGTTGTTTAACAATGGCTCGAATATAAATTTTGAAGGAGGTTACTCGTGATGGTAACAGATCAAAATAAACATGATGTAGGTATTATTACCGTCTTACTCGATCGATTCGAACACCAGCGCTTACCGACTGCATTAGCCATGCAAAAAAAAGTTGAGGATGGTGAAACCTTAAATGAAATGGATTTACAGTTTCTAAAGGAAGTGTCAACAGACATAAACTCAAATAATGCGTTATTGGAACGCCATCCCGATTGTAAAGATATAGCAACGCGTATGTTGAACCTGTGTTGCGATATAACTAAGAAAGGCCTGGAAAATGAAAAATGAAAAATGAAAAATAACTAAATCGGTGTAAACGTCTTTAACTCAGCATTTTTTTACTTGAATCAATCGATAAAGAATTTTCTTCCAGTAGCCAGTGCTCACCCATTCTAAAATCAGCCAATAAAAAACCCGCCACGGAGGACGGGTTTTTTATTAAACAAGATATTGCTTGTCTCTAGTTAATTATCTCTAGCTAATTATCTTTAGCAAAAATCTTTCCAGGGTTTTTACCCCGCCAGGCTTTTCTGGCCGGATCAAGTCAATAACTTCGGGGTAGCTCATGAGCACCCGCGCAACATCAGCGCGGATAGTCATTAAAAAACTACGGGGTAACCGGAGGAGCCGGAACAAGCGGAGGAAGCGGGTCAGCCGTTACCGTGTAGATCAATTCAAGTTGAATGGCTTCGGCAAGCTTACCGTTGAAGCTACCACCGCGGATATGAAATGCAACAGGAAGTGTCTGTTCAACCTCAGAATTCCAGTTATTAATATAATTGCAATGTGTTCTACTCGAAAGAGTTAACTGATCGTCACCTATGGTGTCGGTAAGGTCGGTGCCCTGAGTGTCGCATGGAAAGACCTGGCCCCAATAATTCTTTGGACCCAGTAATTCTGAGTTCATTAATTCCTTGAGAAGTTTGTTATGTTATAAATTATATTCAAAGTACTATGCTCGAATGTCCCGTCACTATTTGCCATGTTCCACTAGGTGCTTTTCTCCAAACACGAGTAAAACGAAAATCATTCTCAGATTTTTCATTATTAAAGCAACCTGCAATATGAGCTTTAACAGTAACAATGGCGATATCACGCTCTATTTTAATATTTTGATCAGAGAGCGAAATTTCACTTATTTTAATTATTTTTGATTTATGTGCTTCTAAGTCATCCTGTTTAGTCATTATATGACCTAAGTGATTAATGAAAATAAGATCGTTTGCGAGTAAGTTATCAAGTACAGAAATATCAGAATGGAGCATTGCTTCTTTTAGCTGCTCCTCACATTCAATAATTTGAATTTCAACAGGATGATTCATGATTTTTCTTTCCACTTAACGTTTGGTTTAGAGGCAAAGCGGGTGGGGTATTGGCAGCACATACTTATCATGTGCGAACTATAATCAATTGTACTGTAATTCATTTTCTTTTCAATGTTATGTACGATAAAAAGTAGTTTCCACTGACGTTGTATCCTTTCGTTACTTCTTAATCTAAATTGGTTGAAGCTTTTGTTAGTGCTATATTTACAAACACAGGTTCAACAAAAAATAAAAAATCGCAAAAAAATAGAACACCCAAAATTACAATAAATACGATTCTACTAAGTCTTTGTTCTTGTAGAGACTTAAGTCGGGTGTCCTTATATTACTTATATTAACCAAATTTATTCATGTTAATTCTCTTTATTCTTGTTTATGCCTAATGCCTCAATAGTGGGCCGGATCAAGCAGCGCGGAGGTCAAGCCGAAGGCATTATTGATTAATGAGTTAAATACGTTGTCTTTTTATCTAAGTGCTATACCCTAGGTTATATTCTCGTTTTGTCATTTATCCTCGATAGTTGGCTTAGCGCCCAAATATTGAGGCAGCTTAATGACAAATATACGCTTAAGTTACCAAACCGTTGAGTTTGGAAAAATAGATATTCATCTCTGTACTTTACGCAATAAGCAAGAATTTCATGACCCCACAGGTATTGCTGAAAAACTCGGCATATGCTCAGCATCCTGGCCTATATTTGGGGTGATTTGGCCATCGAGTTTAGTGCTTGCTCACTACACCTTAGACTACGACACTGACTCAAAACGAATATTGGAGGTCGGATGTGGTATGGCGCTAACCAGTTTGCTGCTAAATAAAAAATGTGCTGATATTACTGCAACCGACTATCACCCAGAGGCGCAAAATTTTTTACAAAGAAATGCATTACTTAATGACGGCAGGGCTATTGCGTTTGAGCAAGCAGATTGGGCTGATAAAAGTGACAAGCTCGGACTTTTTGATCTGATAATTGGCAGTGACTTATTGTATGAGGACAGTCATATTGATTTACTGGCTAATTTTATTGAAGCGCATTCAAAAGCAACCTGCGAAGTTATTATTGTTGACCCAGGGCGCGGAAGAAAAAATAAGCTAAGCTCACGAATGATGGATTTCGGTTTTACATCTACTCAACAAAAACCAAGTCATACAAACTATCTCGAGCATGAATTCAAAGGGCATATTCTTAAGTTTGAGCGCTAATTTTTAGAATTTAACAATAGTTTAGCTCGCCGTAACCGTTTTTGACTTATGTGGAAATATGGAGCGAAGCGCAAGACTCAGCGCGTATACATAATAAATCTCTTCAATCTCTTTAACACACAGTCGGCCAGGCCTTCCATTTCGCACCGTTCTATTTAACATTATTTCGACTTTGTCTTTAAAATCATCGCGACCTAATACTAGATCCTGATTCACACTGTGACGAATATCATGTAACAATTTATCTTCAATATTATGTCTAAATAATTCCCTGTAATAAAAACATCGTTCTTCTTGCGTTGCTCCCAACGCTAAATAAAGGGGATGTGGTGTAATATTACTATTTTCTCGTGCAACTCCATTAAACCCATAGCTTGACCAATAGTATTCACTCGGCACTTCTTCCATGTCTGCTCTCACCGGGTTAAGTTCGATATATCGCATACACGTCAATAAATATCCCTGGCTGTCAATTAAACTGGTTTTATAACGGCCTTCCCATAAAGTCCCTGTTCATTTATATGTTTTATTAATGTATTGTACGTATCGTTTACCGAGAGATTGCATCAATGCGGATATACCATAATCCTGCATCGGCGTTATCAAACATATGCACATGATTTGTCATAAGTATATAGGCATGGATTTGACAGCCCGCCTTCTCGCACGCTATCTTTAAAAATTTTAAATATGCTGAGTAGTCTTCTTCAGCATAAAAACACGGTTCACGATTATTCCCTCTTTGAATGACATGCTGCAGCACGCCAACTAAATTAAATTCTGGTTTCCTTCCCATATATTTTTCTCCCATGTTTTCTTTGGAACATCTCCCTCGGGGATAGACCGCTGCTTTTTGCATTCTGTCCCCTGACTAATACCACCACAGGCAATACGAAGTCGATCGCTACACTACCAATCAGCTCGGAATCAAAACAGAGGACGGAGCGCCGAAAAACCGCGGTTAATCCCCGGGTATGTCAATCATGCGCGAATCTCCGTTCCAAAATTATTTGTTAAATAATTTCCCGATCTATATTAGAAACAATTGGTCTCAGGCACCTATTTTTTTAATCTATATCAGAAACCCTCTTCTTGACCATCACTTTCTTTTTGTAAAGCGTCGCCGATACGATCTTCGATCCGGGGATTGCGCCGGGATAGAGCACCTCGAACTGACCGGGAAAGCGGTACTTGAAGTTACGCGCCTTTAGCAGGTTGGTGACGTGGATGTAGTTCTCCAGCATCAATTCCCAGACCACGCCGTATTGGTGAGACTCGGTGGCAAAGTGGAGCGCGACCTTCGGATCGGTAGTGCAAGACACCATGCCGTTCTTCAGCGTGTTGGTGTGGGTGTGTTCGACCACCCCAGCAAAAGTGATGTCCGGCGAGCCGCCGGCGGGCATGTCGGCGAAAGGTAACTTGTCAAAACTGTCGCTGGTCACGTCCCGCCCGTCGCCGCGGTAGACCGTGATCGGAGATTTTGACCCTTCCATGTAATTGCGGAAATAGACCTCGTCCAGCTCGGTGAACTGGTTGGTGTCGTTGCGCTCCTCTGACAGCAGCCCTTTTTCGATATTCTTGTAGATGTTGAAGAACTTGTTCATACCGCCTGACTTGTCGTAGAAATTGACCTGTTTGATGAACTCACCGTAGGTCTTGTCATTGGTGGCTGCGCGGATGGATAGGTCCGTCAGTATACTGAATTTGACGTCGAGCTCGTTGAACACCTGCGTGGCATCGTCCCAGCCCAGGTCCTGGAAATAGCCCAGCACGTTGCCAAAGCCGGCCCGCTTCCTGAGCGCATCGGTCATCAACGCTTTGTGGGTCTCGTAACGTTCCTGGAGCCTGTCCAGCCGGTCCTTGGCATCGGCCAGGCCCTCGCGTTCGAACTTGTTCAAGTCGCGGCGCTGCACCACGGCGTGCTGCGGAACAAGAAAGGCGGTAATGGGGTCAGGCCTTGCGTTTTTCTCGCTCATCATCTGCGACGCCCTCCCTCCCATCACATCAGCCTCTTTCTCCAACCCAGCATCATCATTACCCCTAATCCCAGCCTTCATTTGCAAAGTAGCTCTAACCCGACCCTGCTTCTGCTGCACAACATGCCACGCTTCATGCGGCAAATGCTTCTCCTGCCCAGCCCCTAAATGAATATCTTTTCCCTGCGCATATGCATGTGCATTCAAAGCTGCGGGCTTACTGGAGTTATAATGCACTTTCACATCATCCATAGAATAACCAGACAGATGTTCTATTCCACTTTTTAACTGATCCGGTAAACCGGTACGATTTGGTGTAGAGGCAGGCGCTGGTGTAGAAGCCCTGCCAGTACTTCCCATAAGCTGTACCGGTACAACCGCCTCCATCCCCCCATCAACAAACCCAATCCCATAATCCGGCGGCGTTATCGCCAACCCCGACCCAACTCCAGACGATGAAAATGGCGAATCATCCACGCCACGTTTGCGCGAAATTTTGCTAAGCCTATAATTACTTTTCATCTTCACTCCTCTGAATTAATGCATGAGAAACAATTGCTCTCTGGCACGAATGGCACTAAGTTAAGGGGCTTTAGCATGAGATAATAGCACACAATATTAAGCCTAAATGGTGCTCTATTTCATGCTGAATTCTACACCCCTGTTTCCTGGTTTCCACTTACAAACACTCCGCAG
>Ga0316206_1000980_pt1 | contig 29831 bp, 17 predicted proteins | sample 6monthpyrite_MG_FD_204942 | JGI IMG/M metagenome (GOLD analysis project Ga0316206, IMG submission 204942) | Microbial mat bacterial communities from mineral coupon in-situ incubated in ocean water Damariscotta River, Maine, United States -... | ecosystem: Environmental > Aquatic > Marine >... | reverse complement strand
AGGTGATGAGCCAGCTGCATCCTTCGAAAGCCAACCGATGAAGATGGTCGGTAAGCCGGATGCGGGAGAACCGCACGTCCGGTTTGAAGAGGGGGGCGGGCCAATAGGTCCGTCCCTACTCGACGCGGCGGAACGGCGTCCGGCTGATCGGCGCGCACGAGCGCGCCCGGCAGGTGTGGCAGCAGTTGATAGGTCGAGGGCAACGTGCCCAAGATCGCCGCGGGATAGTTGGCGGCAAACGCGCCCAGGTTCATGCCATGGACCAGCTCGGAAAGGGCTTCTGTCGAGCCCAAGTTGGGCGTGCCGACCAAGACGCAGCGCTCGACACGCTTGGCGCCTGCCCACGTCAAATCAGGCCCCTGTGGGCCTCCCGCGGCATCTCCATAGCGCAAGTACCAGCGCGCGACGAGTCCGCCCAGCGAGTGCGCCACCAAGTCGAACTTGACCGGTGCCTTGCCCGCCTCGGGGCCAAAGCGCCGGGCGCGTTCGGCGCGGACATCTGCGCCGCGCGCCTCTAAAAACACCGCAAGCCGCGCGGCGTTTTCAGGCACGCCGCGGCGCCAGTCGTAGTCGAACTGAAAGCACGTGAAGTGCTCTTCGCCCCAGTCGAACTCGCCGTTGACCGCAAGCGGCGGCGCGCCGGACGGCAGGCCCGTGATCAAGCTCTCGTCCAGATAGCCGCCCGCGCCGAGGGTGCGCAGAATCGCGCGATAGGCTTCCAATTGAAACGGCAAGCCCAGCACCGAGACCTCGAGGCTTTCGAGCGCGCCGTCCGAGCGGACCTCGTCGCGTAGCTGATCGAGCGGCGTGCCGAGCTCCATCGGAAGCGCGACGAGGCGCGCGCCTTCGGCCGTCTCGGGGTTCGCAAAGTTGCCATCGAACGCACCCCAAACCAGCCGCCCGCTCGCGTTGTCCACAAGACGCGAGCCGAGGACGCCGGGAATCACAACGATCGGGTTGCGCGCGGCGTCTTCGAACTTTGCGGCGCGCTCGTACAGGCGTTCAAGATCGGGCTCAGAGGGCGGCGATTGGCAAGCGGTCAGGGCGAGAGCCAAGAGGAGGAGCTTCTTCATCCCGTCAGCATACCTCCCGGAAGGCGGCAAAGCTCAGGCGGGGAGAAGCGCCGCTGCGAGGGCTGCTTCGACGTCACTGATCGTGAAGGGCTTCTGCAGGAACGCGGCGGGTTTACGATCCCCCAAGCGCGGGATCAGGCCGACCGCGTCGTAGCCACTGGTGAGGATGACGGGGTGTTCGGGGTACGCCGCGTGAAGGCGGTCGAAGACCTCGACACCATCGAGCTCGGGCATCGTGATGTCAACGATGGACAGCTGCAGCTCGTCCGCAAACGCCTCGAACATCTCAATCGCGTGCAGCCCGTCATGGGCTTGGACGACCTCGTAGCCGAGGCGCTCGAGAATGGCTGTAAGGATCCCAAGGACCGCATCTTCGTCCTCAGCGATCAGGACACGCCCGGGCGTCGGCCCCATACTCGGCTTCGGCGCTTGTGCGTTGACGGCCTCACTCATGACCGGGGCCACCTCGAATGGCAGGTAGACCTTCATGGCGGTTCCCATGTTAGGTGCCGAGTCGATCGAGATGACGCCACCTTGGCTGCGCAGAATCCCCGCGACCGCTGCCATGCCAAGGCCGCGCCCGGTGAATTTGGTCGTGAAGAAGGGGGCTAACAGTTGGCGCTGGGTGTCGATCTCCATTCCGCAACCGTCGTCCGTCACTTGGATCAAAAAGAAGTCTCCAGGGGCGGTCGGAGTCTCGTGCATGAGCGGGCACTCCTCTTCAATCTGCAGGAGATGACGGGCCCCCAAGGTCTCTCGACGCATAGAGACCTGGACATGGCCGCCTTCGCCTTCCAGAGCTTCGGACCCATTCATGACGAGGTTCATGAGGACCTGTTGGAGCTGACTCGAGTCGACAAAGAGAGGCGGGAGGTCGGCTTGGATTTCGAACGAGAGCGCGGCCTTCTTCGAGACGGCAACGTTGAGCATGGCTTGCAATTCCTCGATGAAATCCGGCAGATGTACCACCTCCTTTGTGAAGTGGCCACGACCCGAATAGGCCAGCATTTGGCCGGCGAGCCGAGCTGCCCGTTGCGCCTCGATATAGATCTCCTGAAGGTGTTGGCGGCATGGCGATTTGAAGGGGATCTCGGCGATCGCAAGCTCGGCGTTGCCGATCACGGCGCTGAGGATGTTGTTGAAGTCGTGGGCAATGCCGCCGGCCAGAACACCCAGGCTCTTGAGCTTTTGGTTGTGCATTGCGTCGGCTTCGAGTTCGCGACGGAGCTCTTCGGCAGCGTGATGCGCAGTGACGTCCTGAAGGGTACCGTTGACACGCACAACGGTGCCGTTCTTCACTTCGGCATGACCGACCGAGCGGGTCCAGCGGCTGCGTCCCCTTGCGTCGAGGAACGGCAGTTCGAGGTTGTACGGCCGAGCCTCCTTCAGACACGCTTCGAGGGCTGAGCCCAGCTGTTCGCGGGCCTCAAGGGGGTACTGCAAGAGGGCTTGGTCCAGCGGGGGGACGAGGCCTTTGTCGAGTCCGAAAATGCGGTACATCTCATCCGTCCAGCGCATCTCTCTAGTTGCAGCGTCCAGGCTCCAGCCACCGATTTGGCCAACGCGCTCTGTCTCGCGAAGGAATGCCTGCTGGACCCGCAGCTCGGTTTCGATTTCCTTTTGCTTGGTGATGTCGACCAGGAGCACAAACACGCGCGCCCAGTTCGAGACCCCGGGATCCACGGAGACGTACACCATGACCTCGCGCGGGTCGCCACCAAGCGTCATGATCTGGCTCTCGTGGGTCGTCACCACTTGCCCCTCGAAGAGCTCGATGAGCTCCTCGCGGAAGGTCTCAAGCGAGCGCTTCGTGAAAGTCTTCGAGAGTTCCTTGAGGAGCTGGTCTCGAGTGGTCGCTCCGTGGAACCGCAGCGTCTCGGCGTTGACAGCCAGAACTTCGACGGCGTGGAGGCACTCAATGACAGCCTCTTCGTGCTTCAGGAAGTGCGCCCGAAAGTCTGTGACGCCCTCGTTCTTCAGGCGCTCGCGAATCGCGTGAGCGGCCGAGAAGTCCTCGACCCAAACGCTGATTGGCAGGATGCCAAAGAGCGCCTCGAGGTCGCGTTTGCCACGTGACGATTCGGCGAGGGGCGAGTCTGAATCTTGAGGGGGTTTGGGCATGAGCCTTCCAACAAGGCACTCAACCTATAGGGCTTTCGCAGCCCTAGATCCAGCTCCGTTAGTGAAGGTTGAGGTTCTGGACCTGAAAGTCGAGAACCTGCAACTCGAGGTTCGTGCGTCCACGAAAGGTGTTCCACATGGGGCGATAGGCCAGGTGAATGGGGGTGCCGGGGAGCAGCTCATCGGCGCGGGGGCCCAAGCGGAAGGCGATCGCCTTGAAGACTTTTTGGCCATCGCGCAGACGCATGGAGAGGTGGGCGCCGTCGACGCCCACGCGGCGGGGAGGGCCGTCGATGCGGGCATTGCGAGCGAGGAAGACGGGCTCTGCGTTGCCGGCGCCGAAGGGCTCGAGCTTGTCGACCTGGTGCATCACGGCGTCCGACAAGCCGGCGAGGGGCAGGTCGACGTCGAGCTTGAGCGGCGGCGCTTCGATGCCGTCGAGGCCGGCGGCCTGCAAGAGCTCGCGTGTGCGGGCTTCGACTGCCGTGCGCGCGGCGTCGACTTCCGTGGCGGCGATCTCGCAGCCAGCGGCGGCGGCGTGGCCGCCGTAGCGCATGAAGTGATCGCTGGCACCGTGCATGGCGTCGAGCACGCTGAAGCCGTCGACCGAGCGCGCGCTGCCGCGGCCTTCGTCGCCATCAAGGCCGATCACGATCGCGGGCCGGCCGAACTCTTCAACGAGGCGCGCGGCGACGATGCCCACGACACCTTGGTGCCAGCCCTGGCCGGCGACAAACAGTACAGGGTGTGCATCGCGGTCTTCGAAGCGCGCGGCCTCGATGCGCGCCTCTTCGAGCACGCCCTTTTCGATGCGCTTGCGCTCGGCGTTCAGCTCGTCGAGCTCGGCGGCGAGGCGGCGCGCCTCGGTGTCGTCCTTCGCAAGCAAGAGCTCGACCGCGCGCTGCGCACTGCCGAGGCGACCCGAAGCGTTGATGCGCGGGCCGATCGCAAACGTGATGTCCTGTGCGCACAAGCGCGGCTTGTCGTCGATGCCGGCGATGCGCGCGAGGGCATGCAATCCTGGGTTTTGACTGCGTCCAAGGGCAGATAGGCCTGCGCGGGCGAAGATGCGGTTCTCGTCCTCGAGCGGGACGACGTCGCACAACGTGGCGATCGCGACGTAGCTTAGGCAGTCTTCCAAGAAGGCCTTGAAGCGCGGGCTGACGCGGCCGCCATCGGCCTCGCAGTCGCGCTCGGACAGCGTGCGCGCAAAGGCCCACGCAAGCTTGAAGGCGACGGCGCCGCCGCATAGCTCGTTGAACGGGTACGTGCTGGTCTTCAGCTTCGGGTTCACGATCGCGACCGCGCACGGGAGCTCGCCATAGATCGGGTGCGCGGGGGGCGGCTCGTGGTGGTCGGTGACGATTGTGTCGACGCCGGCCTCCTTCAGATCGTGGATGGTCTCGAAGGCGGACGTGCCGTTGTCCACGCTGATCACGAGCGTCGCCCCGACGCTGCGCGCGCGCTCAAGACTATGCGTGCCAAACGAGTAGCCGTCGGTCATGCGGTTCGGGATGTGCCACTCGGCCTTCGCGCCGATCAGGTCGAACAGCCGCATCAGGATCGACGTGCCGGTGACGCCGTCGACGTCGTAGTCGCCGTGCACGAGGATCGTCTCGTCGTTGTTGACGGCTTGCAGGAGGCGCGCGCAGGCCGCCGGCATGTCGGGCATCGCCATCGGATCGTGCAGCCCCATCGGGCTGGCGTCGAGGTGACGGCGCGTCTCGGCGGGATCGCTATGGCCGCGGTTTGCCAAGAGGGCGGCGACGGGCGGTGCGAGGTCGAGGCGCTTGGCTAGGCGGGCCGTGGTCTCGGCGTTGGGCTCGCTAAGGAGCCAAGAGGTCGCTTGGGTTTCGGTGCGTGGCATAGGCCCGAGGGTAGGGGCTTTGGGCGCGAATCCAAGCTTTGAATGGAGGGAAGTGGGCCGCTAGCGTGCGGCGGCGGCTGCAAGCAGGCCCGCGAGGGCTAGGTGGCTCTGATCGGTGTAGCCGCCGCTGGCAAACGTGACGACGGGGACGTGGGAGCAGGCGGCGAGCACGCGGCGGTCGCGCTCGCGGACATCGGGAAGCGAGAGCTTGAAACCGCCCAATGGGTCGCTGTCGAGCACGTCGGTGCCAGCGTTATAGAGCACGAGCTCTGGCGCTGCGGCCAAGCCGGCGTGGAGCCCTTCGTCGAGGGTCGCGAGGTAGTCGGCGGCAGCCATGCCCGCGGGCAGCGGGCGCAGGTGGCGCGTGGCGGCGCTCGCGATTTCGTCGCCCGGCCAGATGTCTTGGTTGTAGAGGTCGAGGAGCGCCCAGCGCTCGTGGCCGCGAAAAATCCGCGCGGTGCCGTTGCCTTGGTGCGCGTCAAGATCGATGCACAGGATGTGCTTGAGGCCAAAGACGCGCGTGGCGAGTTCGGCGGCGAGAGCCAGGTCGTTGTAGGCGCAAAAACCGGTGCCGCGGTCTGCCATGGCGTGGTGGTAGCCGCCGCTCAGGTTGACCGCGATGCGCGCGCCGGGCTCTTCGAGCACCCACGCCGTGGCCGCGAGGCTGCCGCCGGTCCCGAGGCGCATCGGCGCGAGGTAGAAGCGCTCGAGGTCCTCGGCGCTCGCGCGTGCGGCGGCGGGGATCTCGAGGATCTCGGCGACCTCGCCGGGGCGGGTTCGCGGGTAGTCGAGGCGGTCGAGATAGCTCGGCGCGTGGATGCGTTCGAGCTGATCGCGCGTGACCGGCGTTGGGCACAGCCGGTGCGCCTCACCACCGCTAGCCTCAAAGGCCGCGAGGGCACGGCTTGCGCGCTTGCCGTCGAAGAGTTGCGCGTTTCCGCTGGCGGCGGTGCCCTCGAAGTGCGGCAGCTGGAAGTCGTAGCCCGGAGCGAAGGCGAGCGCAAAGGAGGAGCGGGACATTGTGTGGACTGTAACGCACGCGGCCTCGTGGGGCGAGTGGGGCAGGGAGCGCGACTCCTCAAGATCCTCGCTTGTGACTCTTCTCGCGAGGCTCTAGGGTGCGGGTATGAAGAGACGCAAGCTGTTGAAGGGAGGGCTGTTGGCCATGGGGGCTGCGGCGGCGAGCTGCGGCGGTGGAGCGGGCGGCGCGGCGGCTGTGCACACGCAGAAGAAAGTGCGCTGGCGGCTGGCCTCGAGCTTTCCGTCCAGCCTCGACACAATCTTTGGCGCGGCGACCGTGCTGGCCGAGCGCGTGAAGGCGATGAGCGGCGGCAACTTCGACATTCGCGTGTACCAAGCGGGCGAGCTGGTGCCGGGTCTGCAGGTGATGGACGCCGTGCAGAAGGGCTCGTGCCAGATCGGACAGACGGGCGGCTACTACTACACGGGCAAGAATCCGGCGCTGGCTTTCGACACGTGCCTGCCGTTTGGCATGACCGCGCGGCAGCAGACCGCGTGGCTGACCGAGGGCGGGGGCGGCGCGCTGATGAACGAGGTCTATGCGGACTTTGGCGTGCGCGCGATGCCGGGTGGCAACACGGGCGCGCAGATGGGCGGCTGGTTCAAGGGGCGCGTGGACTCGCTCGCGGATCTGAACGGGTTGAAGATGCGCATCCCCGGGCAAGGCGGAAAGGTCATGGATGCCCTGGGCGTGAATGTGCAAGTCTTGGCCGGCGGCGACATCTTTCCTGCGCTTGAGCGCGGCGCCATCGACGCAACCGAGTGGGTCGGACCGTACGACGATGAGAAGCTGGGCTTCTACAAGGTGGCGAAGAACTACTACTACCCCGGCTGGTGGGAGCCCGGTCCCAACCTTTCTTTCCTGATCAATCAAGAGGCGTGGAACGCGCTGCCCGTCGAGTACCAAGCGATGCTCGAGGCCGCGGCGGCCGAGGGCGCGCGCGCGATGATGACCCGCTACGACGCGAAGAACCCGGCGGCATGGCAGCGGCTCTTGGCAACGGACATCACCGTGCGCCGCTTCCCCGACGACATGCTGACGGCGGCGCGCGCGGCGGCCGAAGAGTTGGTCGAGGCCGAAGCTGCAGCCGACCCGCAGTACAGGGAAATCTTGACCGCCTGGCGCCACTTCAAGGACGAGTCGTTCGCCTGGTTCGGCGCGGCCGAGCTGGCCTATGCCGACTTCGCGATGGGGGACGGGGCGCTGGCGAATCGCTGAGCTGCCAGCCCCGTGATTTGGGCGCGTCGTGTAAAGTGGACCGTAGGTTCGCGCCGATTGCCTCTCCTATATCGTTCAGCCATGTACCCCAATAGCCTCGCGCTTCGCTGACCTTCGATCATGACGCTTCCCCCCTCGCGGCTCGAGATCGGCGGCCTGCCTTGGCGCCCGCTTCTTGGTTGGCTCTTGATCGGCCTGGCTCTGCGGCTCGTCTTCCTGCCCCTGACGATTCACCCGGACACGGTGGCCGTCTTCTATCGCATGGGCGAGTGGCGAAGCGGGCACTTCGACGCGTACAGTTTTGGGTTGCAGGGGCTGCCGCTTTGGCTGCATGGATTGTGGGCCGAGGTCACGCGCATCGCGCTGCCCGAGTCAGCCTGGATCAACTGGGAGACGGCGAGTATTCCCGACGTGCGCGAGGCTATGGTGGCCGAGCTCGGTCGCTCGGGCACGGCGTGGCACGTGGCCTTGTGGAAGCTGCCCTACGCGCTGGTCGACTTGGCCTGCGCCGGAGTCGCCGCTAGCCTGATCGCGCGCGGCGCGGGCGTGGCGCGCGGCCTGAGGGTGCTGCGCCTCTGGTTGCTTCTGCCGGTGTTTTTGTACATGTCCAGCCTGTTTGGCAAGTACGAGAGCTTCATGCTACTGCCGCTGCTTTTGGGCTTTGGCAACTGGCAGCGCGGGCGCGAGGAGCGCGCCTTTGTGTGGTTCGGCGTCGCGATCGCGATGCGCCTGTACCCGGTTGTCTTGCTGGTGCCGTTGGTCCTCGCGGCGAGCGCTAGTTGGCGGCGGCGCTGCGAGTTCACCGTGATGGCGCTGTTGCCCTTGTTGCTGGTGTTGGCGACCGCCGCGTTGCACTCGGCCATGATGGTCGCGGGTCTGATCTTGGCGCTCACGCTTGCGTGGAAGCTGTACGAGCGCTTGCGGCGGAGCCGCGTTGAGCTTGTTTTCGGCATCTCGCTTGCGGTCGTGATCGTCGTGGGACTTGTGGTGCTTGTCCCGAAAGTCTTGGCTCACTTGGCGTCGGGCTCGGGCGACGCGGGCCCGGTTTTGGCTCACGCGCAGGCGCTGGCTCGGGCCGTGATCGAGCTGGACGAGGGGGACGCGTTCCTCTTGACCTACGTGGCGTATGGGCTCGCTTGCCTGTTTGCGCACCGGATCGCGGTGATGCGGCGCGATGGCCAGCGAGCGGGGTTTGACGACCTCGTCGACGCCGGCCTGCTCGCGAGCTTGGCGCTGTTTGCGTTCAGCAACCTGAACCCGCAGTACTTCACGCTGTACTTTGCTCTGGCGCTTCTTCGACTCGGTCGGTCGCGTGAGGCCTCCGCAGCGTTGGCCGTTCAGCTGCTCGGGTTCTTCTTGCTGATCTCCTTCGCGGCTCAAGGCTCGATCTCTGTGGGCCTGTTTGCTCCCGTCAGTCCGCGGTTGTTCAGCTTGATTCCCGACTTGCTGACCGCGCTACCGGCAAGCCTTGAAGAGCCAGGCCCGATCTCGATTGGGCGCACGATTTTCTTGTTCGGCTCCCTGTGGATGGCCTTCGAGGTCTTGCGGACGCGTGGCAAGAACGAGAGCGCAGCGGGCCTGTCCTTGTCTTTGGGCTTGGCGTCACTTGCGTGGCCTCTGGGGCTCGCGCTCTTGATCTGGATGCCTTTCCGTAGCGTGTTCGAGCGGCCGGGACCTTGGCGCGTGACCGACGTTGAGCTGGATGGCCCGACGCCCTTGGACGGCGCGCAGCTGAGCACTTGGGGCGGGATTCCGGTGGCGATCGAGCTGAAGCGCGACTTGTCGAAGCTCGAGCCGGGGGCCTCGCCGGGGAACACGTACATGGTCATCAACGACGAGCTTAAGAAGGACAAACCGTTCCCGCTTGTGATCTCGAATGGGGATCTGACGGCCGACGACGAAGGCGTCACGCGCGTGCCGCTGAACTCGGACGGGTTCCGTCCGGAGCGGACTTATCGGCTGGCCTGGACCGGGCTCAACCGCGCCTCGACGGTGCCGTTGATCGGGCGCCCGATCTTCGAGATCTCGGGACCCGCGGCTTTGGCGAAGGCCGGTGAGGACTTTGGAGTGAAGTACTTCGAGGAGTCCCGCGCGGGGACGGTGTTCTTCGGGCTCGCGGGGTTTGCGTTGCTCGCCGGCTGCGTGTTGTTGTTGGGTGGCAGTCTGCGCTTGCCGCGCCGGTTCAGTCGATCATGAACGTGACGACGCTGGGGAAGATCACCACGATCGCAAGGCCGATTAGCTGGATGCCAATGAACGGCAGGGCGCCGCGGTAGATCGCGCTCGTGGGGACCTCGCGCGGGGCGACTCCGCGCAGGTAGAACAGGCTGAAGCCGAACGGCGGCGTGAGGAAGCTCGTCTGCAGGTTCATGCCCAGCATGACACCGAACCAGACCATCATCGGGCCCTCGATTCCAAGCGCGCGCGCGGCGGGCACGATGAGCGGCAAGATGATGAAGGCGATCTCGAAGAAGTCGATGAAGAAGCCAAGGATGAACACAACGAGGTTCGCCACGATGATCAAGCCGACACGCCCGCCGGGAAGACCGGTGAGCAGGTCCTCGATCCAGACGTCGCCGTACAGGCCGCGGAAGACAAGGCTGAAGGCGGTCGAGCCGATCAGCAGGAAGACGACCATCGTGGTCAGCTGCGCGGTGTTGCGCATGCTCAGCCGCAGCATGTCGAGCTTCAGCCGGCCGCCAAGGAGAGCCAGGAGCAGCGCACCAACGGCGCCGAGTGCGCCAGCTTCGGTGGGGGTCGCAACGCCTGTGAAGATCGAGCCCAGGACCACGAAGATGAGGAAGAGCGGCGGCAGAAGTGCGCGGACGACTTGGCCAGCGAGGCCCGCGGCGGAGAGCGCGCGGCGCTCTTCAAGAGGGATCGCAGGTGCGGAAGCGGGGCGCACGATGGCGATGAAGACGACGTACAGGGCGTACATGCCCGACAGCATGAGCCCGGGCACGAGCGCGCCGACAAAGAGGTCGCCCACGCTGATGCTGAGTTGATCGGCAAGGACGACCAGGACGACGCTTGGCGGGACGATCTGGCCGAGCGTTCCGGAGGCGGCGATGACGCCACACGAGAGCTCTTTTGAGTAGCCATAGCGCAGCATGATCGGGAGGCTGATCATGCCCATCGCCACCACCGAGGCGCCCACAACGCCGGTCGCGGCGGCGAGCAGGGTGCCCACGAACACGACAGCCAGCGCGAGGCCGCCACGCAGGGGACCGAATAGGAGCCCGATCGTGCGCAAGAGGTCTTCCGCGAGGCGCGACTTCTCGAGCACCGCGCCCATGAAGATGAAGAACGGGACCGCAAGCAAGATCTGGTTCGACATCACGCCGAACACGCGCTCGGGGAACGCGAACAGAAGCGGCCAGTCGAAGAAGCCAAGCTCGACGCCAATGGCCGCGAAGAACAGGGCGACGCCGCCAAGCGAGAACGCCACGGGATACCCGACGAAGATCAGGATGAAGACCACGACGAACATCAAGGGGCCCAGCCAGTCGCCGCTCATGCGTCTGCCTCCTCGTCGTCGAACAGGCCGAGCTCAGAAGCCGGGACGCCTTGGAACAGGAACAGGTAGCGGCGCAGGACCTCGGCGACCCCTTGCAGGAAGAGGAGGCTGAACGCGATGGGGATGGTGCTCTTGATCGGCCAGCGCGGGAGGCCGCCGGGGTCGGGTGAGATCTCCCACACGGCGATCGAGTCGCGCACGCTCGGCAGCGAGATCCAGATCGCAAACGCCGTGAACGGCAGCAGGAAAGCAAGCCCGCCGACTAGGTCGATCCAGGCGCGTGTGCGCTTCTCGAAGCGGCCGTACAGGACGTCGACTCGCACGTGCGAGCCAAGCCGCAGGGCCCATGGCGCCGCGAACAGGAAGACGATGCTGAACAGGTACCACTGCGCCTCGACAAGCGCGTTCGAGGACAGGCGCCAGGCGACGGCGCGGTCGAAGTAGCGCGCGAGCGCGTTGAAGGCGCCGACCAGCACCATGGCTAGAGTTAGCCATGAGGCGAGCCGATAGACGGCGTGGTTCAGGCGGTCGATCCAGAGGATCAGGGGGCGGATCAGGGCTCGCACGCGCCCAGTCTGCCGACTTGCCTACAGGCTGTCGAGGCCCAGCAGGTACTCCGTCCAGCTTGGCTTGGCGGCGCCGTCGATGGCGGAGCGCAGTCCGATGGTCCCGCGGTTCTCAAGGAAGTCGGGATCGTTGTTGCCACTTTGGAGGCCAAGTTCGACCAGCTCGGGAGCGGTGAGGTCCGCGAGGTGGCCCCAGATGGCGACGCGCGCCTTGGGGAGCGTGCTCAGCGTCTCGAACAGGCTCTTTGTGAAAGTGGCCTGCTTTGCTTGCGTCGAGCCGCCAAGCGGCATTGGGTCGAAGCCCGATCCGTAGCCGACCTCGGCCAAGATCAACGGGTAGGGAGCGACGAGAGCCGTGAGGGCCGGAAGATCCATAGAGGGGACCATCGGATCCTCCGCAGTGCCATCGGCCATCAGTGGGAAGTACGTGAAGGCGACGTTGTCACTAGCAGCTTGCATGGCGGCGAGTGTGCCACCTGCTGCTAGCGCGCCGGCGGTGGTCATCGTGACACCGAGCGCCAGCTTCGGCTGCGTGGCGTGAACGTGCGTGCGGGCCGTGTCGACAAAGTTCGCAAAGGCCGTCAGTTCGCTTGGGTTCGCAGCTAAGTACTGATCGACTTCATGGCCAACGGAGAGGAAGTACCCATCGTTGGCAACAAGCAGTGGCGAGACGACGTCGAGCAGGATCATGAAGCGCGACGCAACGTTGAACGAATCCCAGGTCATTCCGGGTGCAAGTTGGTCTGGATGCAGCGGGTCGACGAGGTCGCTTGGAATCTCGAGCAGGTTGCCGTTGACGGTCTCCAGGATCAGAAGGGTTCGCTGGCCTGTGGCGACGTTCTGTTGCAGCTGCGCCTCGATGGCGGCAGTACTGTACTTGCCAGGACTGACTTCGATGTCGCTCCAGGAGATGCGTAGTGACGTCGTGTCTGCGCCGTGCACAAGCGACTCGACAAAGGCCAGATCTAGGACGGGTTGAGCTGCTGGAAGGGGGGCGTAGTAATCGACTCCAACGTGCTGACCGGCTGGCAACAGGGGCAGGTTTGCGGGGATCGGCGGGACGATGTCGAGGCGCACACCATTTGCCAGGTGGATCTGGCCAGTGGTCGGATCGAAGGCGGCGCTTTGTGTCCAAATCGATGTGCCCGCGACCAGGTTATCGGGCACAAACGTCGACCAGACGAGCTGACCGTTGGCGTCAAAAGGCGCTGCCTCGAGGGCGAAGCCAAAGTTGCTGAGGTCCACAGCAACGGGGACTCCGCCGATGGCCGATGGAGCAAGTGGGGGCGTGGTGCTGAAGGCCACAAAGGCAAGCCCTTGCGGCTGGGCAAAGAGCTTGTAGTCCAGCTGATTTCCGAGCGTAGCTTGGAGGACATTTGTCCCCGAAGACGACGTCAACAAAGCCGGGTCTTCAACGATCATTCGCGTATGACTCGGACCGCTTGCGGCAAGCGCAAGTGGCAGCAATAGAGCAGCTAGCATGTTTCCCCTCTCGCTGGGTTGCTGACAAAACCATGCGGAATGCACGGAGACTTTGGCAACCAGCAGCGGCGCTGTTGTTCGGTACTCAAGATGGCTTGACCGTAACCTGAATCAGGAAAACTCTGATGAGTCAACTTGTCAGCTATTCGATCGTTTCCAGCTGCAACTAGCCGACCAGGAGCCCGCCACGCTGATAAATCTGCATCTGAACATCGGCAAAGGGCCTTCCCGCAATCTCTTGACTTCCAGCTCTTGTAATGGCCCCGCTTTCGAGGTTTACGAGAATTGTATCTCCGTCCGCAACGTCGGTCGATGACAGGGGTGCCGTCATGATGGGGAACCCCGAGTTAATCGCGTTGCGCTCGTAAATCGAGCCATAGGACTCGGCGACAATCAGCGCGACTCCCAAGCTGCGGAAGCAGTCGACAGCCTGCTGCCGCGAGGAGCCCGCGCCGAAGTTCGCGCCGACCACAACGATGTCGCCGGGCTGGACCTTCTTCGGGAAGTCGCGCCAGCCGTCGAGGTTGCCAAACGTGTGCTGGCCCATCTCGGCGACTTCGGTGATGGCGAGGTGCTGGTTGTGGAAGATCATGTCGGTGTCGATGTTGTCTTCGCGGAGGACCCACACGCGGCCTTCGATTTGGCGTGGCTGGCTGTCGGCGGCGCTTGTGTCGCGCGCCTTCTTCACATGTGTCTCTTTGGCCGGCGTGTCGAACAGAACCGGCTGCGCGGGAATCTTGTCGGCGCTCGTCACAACGCCCGCGATCGCCGAAGCGGCGACCGTGCGCGGCGAGGCCAGGAATACCTCGCCTTGCCCTTGCTTGCCCGCGAAGTTGCGGTTGCCCGTGCTGATCGTGACCTCGCCGGCGCCGTTCTGGCCGACCTGTCCCGAGGCGCAACCGCCGCAGCCCGCGTTGCTGACCAGCGCGCCCGCGTCCTTGAAGACCTCGAACAAACCCTCTTCCATCGCCAGTCGCCAAACCTTATCGGTGGACGGCACGATCTTCAGCACAACACCCGGTGCCGCCTTGCGTCCGCGTAAGACCTCGGCGGCGTCGCGCAGGTCTTCGATACGTCCGTTCGTGCAAGAGCCAATGAACGCCGAGCCAATCTTGCGACCCGCGACAGCGCTGACAGGCACCACATCTTCGGGGTGGCCGGGGCGTGAGACCATCGGTTCGAGCCCCTCGACATCCACCTCGACCACGCGCGCGTACTTGGCATCGGCATCAGCCTGAATCGTGGGCACGTCGCGGCCAGCCGCCGCGCGGCAGAACTCGAGCACGCTCTCGTTCGGCTCGAACAGCGCGATGATGCCACCCATCTCGGTCGCCATCGACGCCATCGTCACGCGGCCCGCGATCGGCAGCGCATCGATCACATCGCCTTGGAACTCGGCCGCGCAGCCAAGCAAGCCGCCGGCGCCCATGACTCCCAGCGTGGCGAGAATCAAGTCCTTCGGCGTCGCCTCGGGGCCGGGCGTTCCCGTGAAGACCACCTTCACGCTCTCGGGCACCTTGAACCAGACCTTGCCAAACGCAAACGCGTGCGCGACATCCACGTCGCCCATGCCCTGGCCGAACGCACCGATCGCGCCCAGGATGTTCGCGTGGCTATCGGTCGAGACCAGCGTCGAGCCCGGCAACACGAGCCCTTCGTTCATCGCGAGGTGCGAGCCAATGCCGGCATTGATATCGAACACGCGAATGCCCGTCAGGCGCGCGTACTCGCGGCACGCCTCTTGGTTTGTCGCATACTTCTGATCCGACCCCGTCGGGTTGCAGTCAAACGTGAAGTACGTCTTCGCCGGATCGTCGACTCCAAGGTCGTTCTCGATCAGCCGCTTGACCACGTTGGCTCCCCCAAAATCGCGCGCAATCCGCGCGTCGATCCCCAGGTCGACAATGTCGCCCGGGTGGACGGCTTCGCCGGAGGGAGAGTGGTTCGAGAGGATCTTTTCTATCAGTGTCTGCGCCATATCGTTTGTCCTCAATCGGCGGTGCTCGTAGTGCCGTTAGTTCTCGTCGTCAACCGACGATCCCCGTAGTACCCGTCGGTGCTCGTCGGTGCTCGTCGGTGCTCGACGGTGCTCGACGGTGCTCGTCGGTGCTCGTCGGTGCTCGTCGGTGCTCGTCGTAACCCGTCACAGTGTAGCGCGCGGGGCGCGGGTGGTGACGCTGCGCTTATCCCGCGGGTGCGGCACGCAGGGAGTTCCGGAACGCGTCGGGCCTTCGGCCCTCCAAGCGTTCCTTCACCCCCTGCGCACCGCAACCGCTCCTGGTGCTCGCCTCTGGGGGGAGGGGCGAAGTTCGAAGTTCCTCGGGCGCAGCGGATTGATTTAGCTTGAGTGAATCAGTCGGGTGTCGCAGTGGGCTAACCAGTCGCATTGGCAGTCGCATTGGCAGTCGAGCGAACCCTACGAGTCGGCCTTTTGAGAGGCATGAGGCACCGCTGTGGCTCAGCCCCGCAAACGACGAGTAATGCAAGCAGTCCCAAATTGCGAACTGGGAATGTGGAATTTCGCCCTCCCCCTCAGAGGCGAGCACCAGGAGCAGCAAGGCGGCCCGCGAGGGGTGAGGCGGTGCTTGGAGGCCGAAGGCCGACGCACCGCCGACCCCCTCGCGCGCCGCCGCTGCGGGATAAGCACAGTCTCACCACCCGCGCTACGCGCGGACTAACCCGCGCTACGCGCGCTAGTGACTTTCGGGCGTGCCTGTTTCGACCAACTCCTTCCCTGCCGCGAAGCGGAGGGCTGCTGACAGGTGCTTGCGGAAGAGGGGCTCTTGGTAGCTGGCTTTGGTGTGGCCGCCGGCAGTGTAGAAGGCGCGCGCAGCGCCGAGCCGGTGCGTCCACGCGGCGGGGTGGTGGTCGCCGTTGGTGCCGCCTTCGTAGCTGGACTCGTCGAGTTCGAGGAGCACGTGGAGGGAGTCGGAGAGGTTCTTGTAGTTGTACCACTCGTCGGTGCGCTCCCACGGGTTGGGGAGGAACGCGGTGGCGGCGCTCGTGGCGTCGATGACGTTGAGCTTGGCGAGCTGGATCTTGGGGTGGCTGTCGAACTGCGCGCCGACGAGGTTTGCGTAGTAGGGCCACTCGTATTCGGTGTCGGCGGCGGCGTGGATGCCGAGGTATCCGCCGCCGGCTTTCATGTAGGTCTCGAACGCGACTTGTTGGGTCTCGTCGAGGATGTCGCCGGTTGTCGAGAGGAAGACGATCGCGGCGACGCCCTCGAGGTCGGTGGCGTTGAAGACGGCGGCGTCTTCGGTGGCGCGGGGGACGAGGCCGGCCTCGCGCGCAAGCGCCTCGACGCAAGCGATGCCGTCGGGGATCGAGTTGTGCCGATAACCCGCGGTCTTGGTGAAGATCAGGACCTCATTCGCAAGCGGTGGGGGCGGAGTGGGGGCGGAGCTGCACGCGACGAAGAGGAAGAGAGCGAGGGCGGGGAGGGTATTCTGCATCGTTCGAACTTAACTTGGATGAGGACTTGGGACGAGCCTCTTGGGGCGATTGCTTGGGCTTCGCTATCCTAATGGGATGAAAACTGGTGAAACCGAGAACCCATTCCGGCTGCTGCCGCAGATCGACGAAGTGTTGGCGCGGCCCGCCGTGGCGCCGCTTGTTGAGCGCGCTGGCCGCGATGTGATGACACGCTTTGTGCAGGAGCTGTTTGGCACTTGGCGCGGCGAGATAGCGGATGGCAAGTTGGATGCCGTGGAGCTCGGTTCGCGGCTTGAGGGCAGCCTGGAGCCTAGCGGGCTTGTGGCGAGCTTGGCGCGGCGCGTGACGGAAGAGGCCGGCCGCGGGGTCGTGCCGGCTGTCAATGTGACCGGCGTGGTCTTGCACACCGGCCTTGGGCGTGCGCCTCAGCACCCTGAAGTGGCGGCTTCGATGGCTGCTGCGGCGGCGGGGTACTGCGTGCTCGAGGTGGACCGCTTTAGCGGGCAGCGCAACCGGCGCGACGACCGCTTGTCGGAGCTGTTGATGCGCTTGACCGGCTGCGAGGCGGCGATCGCCGTGAACAACAACGCGGCCGCGTGCATCTTGGCGCTGACGACCTTTGCGGCGGGCAAGGAGACGATCTTGAGCCGTGGCGAGCTGGTCGAGATCGGCGGCTCGTTCCGCATGCCCGATGTGATGGAGCAGGCGGGCACGAAGCTCGTCGGCGTCGGCGCGACGAACCGCACGCGCATCGCCGATTACAAGGATGCGATCGGCGCGGACACGGGGCTCTTGTTGAAGGTGCATCGCTCGAACTTTGCGATCGTGGGCTTCACCGAAGAGACCGGAATCGACGAGCTGGCGACGCTGGCTGCGGCGCACGGCTTGCCGAGTGTCTACGACTTGGGTGCCGGGTTCATGAACAGCGGTGTGCCGGGACTTTCGCCGGTGTCGGGACTGGAGGGCGAGCCTCTGTTGTCGGACGCGATTGCGTCGAAGTGCGACGTGGTGACGTTCTCGGGCGACAAGCTTTTTGGCGGTCCGCAGGCGGGCATCTTGGCCGGCAACGCGGGCGCGATCGAGGACATGCGCAGGCATCCCTTGTACCGCGCGATACGCCTGGACAAAGTCAGCCTCGCGGGACTCGAGAAGACGTGCGAGCTGTACCTCGCGGGGCGCGGCGACGAGATCCCGGCGCGTGCGATGATGCGGCGCACGAAGGACGAGCTACAAGCGGAGGCTGGCGAGCTGATGCGCGGTATCGAGAAGCTGCCGAACGCTGGCGACTTTGTGGCCGAGGTTGTGGCCGATCAGTCGCAGCCGGGCAGCGGCTCGGCGCCGGGGATCTACTTGGACACGTTTGTGGTGCGCCTCGAGCATCGAAACCTGTCGGCCGGCGAGCTGGGCTCGCGCCTGCGCGCCGGCGAGCCGCCTGTCTTTACCCGCATCGCCGAAAATGCGGTGCTGATGGATCCGCGCACGCTTTTGGCCGGTGATTTCGACCGCTTGATGCAGGCGCTTGCCGAACTTGGACACGGTCCAAAGTAAGGTTCCCGTGTCCATGGCTCCCCACGCGAATCGCGATCGAGTAACCTCTCGCGCCTCATGAAATTCTTCAACCGAAACAAGCGCTTGACCGACTACGCCGCCTGCGCGGGGTGAGCGGCCAAGATGCCTCAGGGCGAGCTCGCGCAGGTCTTGCGCGGCGTAACTGACGTGGCTAACGAGCGACTGCTCGTGGGCCCGATGACTCTTGACGACGCCGGTGTCGTTGTCTTGGGCGAAGCGGAAGGTCTGCCCAGTGGGACCGAGCTGCCGCTGATCCAGACGGTCGACTTCTTCCCGCCGGTTGTGGACGATCCTTATTACTACGGGGCGATCGCCGCTGCGAACTCGATCTCGGATGTGTATGCCATGGGCGGGCGGCCGATCACGGCGCTGTGCCTGGCGGGCTTCCCGAAGGGCTTCGACAAAGAGTGGATGGGCCAGATCTTCAAGGGCGGCTACGAGAAGGTCAAAGAGGCTGGCGCGATCTTGGCGGGCGGCCACACCGTCGAGTCCGACGTGCAGTTTGGCTTCTCGGTTACGGGCGTTGCGAGGCGCGCGCAGATCTCGACCAACGCGGGCGCGAAGGCCGGCGACGTCTGCTACCTGACGAAGTCCTTGGGCATGGGCACCATGACCACGGCGGCGAAGCTGGGCAAGATCACTTGGGCACAGCTTGAGCCCGCCGCCAAGCAGATGGCGAGTTTGAACAACCGCGCCGCCGAGGCGATGAACGCCGCGGGCGGCGTGGCGGCGACCGACATCACGGGCTTCGGTCTTGTGGGTCACGGCCTGAACATTGCGCGCTCGAGTGACCTCCGGCTCGAGATCGACATGGCGAACGTGCCGATCTTCGACGGCGCTTACGAGCTCGCCAAGCGCGGCCTCCTGTCGGGCGGCGCGCTGAAGGGCAAGCGCAACATCGGCGAGCACGTCGAGACGGCAGCGGGTGTTGACAAGACGCTCGAGCTGATCGCCTTTGACGCCGAGACGTCGGGCGGGCTCTTGATCGTGATCCCCGAGGCACACGCGAAGCAGCTCGAAGACGAGCTGACGGCCCGCGACCTACCTGTGCACAAAGTCGGGGCGTTTGCCGGCCGCGGCGGCAGCGGTTCGTACGTCAAGCTGACTTAGACCCCGATCGATCGAATCAGTGTGCGCGACGCCCCGGATGAGCATCATCCGGGGCGTCGCGCACATTCGTTTTACGTGCCTCGCTCCGCGGAGAGCGTTGGCCGCGCGCGGCGAGCTAGCGGGGGACGAGCTCGATGTCGAGCTCGATCGTCTCGCCTTCGACCAGGTCGACTTCGACCGGGTCGTGCGGCTCGAAGCCGGGGAGGTCGGGGACTTGTACCTCGTACGTGCCGGGCTCGGAGACGCTGAACCAGAAGCTGCCCTTTTGCGAGCTGAGGCCCGCGATGCGGCCTTTGCCGCCCTCGGTCGCGACCACGGCTCCGAAGTCGGGGTTCTGCCAGTCGATGGGCTCGCCTTGGCTCACCAGGGTTAGAAGAGCACAGGCTTCCGGGTGAACTTCGAGCTCGACCTCGAGGCCCTCGGTGGCGTCCACGACGGCGGCGCCACCGGTGAAGCCGCTGCCGAACGGCAACAGGTCGATCGGGCAAGCGGGCGTGCGCAAGAGGAAGCGCTGGCTGTCGGCATCGATGGAGATTGATTCGGACGTCCGCCCCCGGGCTCCCGTGTCGGGTTGCACGCTCCAAAAGAGCTGAGTGATGGGGGCGGTGGCTCCCGTCGAGGCATCGGTGACATGGACTCGCAGCTCGACCGGTGGTGGGATGTCGAAGCGAACATCGATGAGCCCTTCGGGGCCGAGGTCGAGGTCGAGGGCGTAGTCCATCTTGACGTAGATGAGCGCGTAGTGGCCGGTCTGGACCTTGCCGAAGTCGAAGGCGAAGTGCTCGTCGTCGAGCCGTATCAACTCGGGCCAGTAGAAGCCGTTTGTACCGTCGAGGGAGGCGCCCAACAGCTGCAGGCGTAGCTCTGGCTCGTTGTCTTTCCACGCCGCGGGTAAGTACAGCTGGCCCTTGAGCACAGCCGTCACCAGCTTAGGCGCGGGCCGCGTGGCGAGCGTGACCAAGAGCTGTTCGCCGGCGTGGAGTTCGATGGTCTCCTCGGCAAGCACGACCGCCGAGCGGGTCGAATTGCCGAGCTGGGCTGCGAGGTCGTACTGGCCGGGGTTGAGCCCGTTCAGGACAAGCTCTTCGCGCCCTGTGGCGGGCGTGGTGATCCACGGCAGACGCTTGTCCTTGGGCGCAAGCCGCAGCACGGCATTTGGGTCCTCGAGCGGCGGTTCGAGCCGTACGGTGAGCTGGGCCCCGCGAACGAGGCGCACGGTCTTGGGTGCTGCGCTCTTGAAGTCGAGGTCGACGCTTTGCCACGCGTAGCCAACTGCGCCAACCTCGAAGCCGACATGGGGCGCGGAGGCCAGGGAGAAGGGGGGCAAGACGCGCACCGGGGACGCGGCGGAGTGCACGAGGTCGCGCGAGGGATCCATCTGGGAGGGATGCGTGGAGTTCGGGTACGAGTCATATCTTGAGGGCGTGACGCGCACGCCGTCGAGCGGCGTGCCGGTCTCGGCATCGACGACGGTGAGCTCGACGCCGCGGACCCGCGTGAGCACGATCGTTGGCGCGGGATCCGAGAAGCGGAACTCGGCTACGTATAGCCTTGGGGTCGCCGCGTCTTCGTTCTTGGCGCCTTCGAAGGCGCGCGGCTGCACTCGGTACGCGGCGAGTGCGGGCGGGGAGGGCTCAACGCCGTCGAGGCAGCCCGCGAGGTCGTCTGTCCAGATTTGCCACAGGCCGGCTTGGACCGGGATGCGGAAGCGGGCGCCGGTGTCGCCCTTCATGAGGATGAGTTCAAGCTCGCCGCTGGCGTCCTTTGTCTCGGTGCCATCGGGCTCTTCGATGATCAGGTTGCCGGCCATGAGTGGCGTGGCGGCCGCTTGCTCGGGTGCGCTTGCACCGGGCGCCTCTTGGCGCTCGGGCGTAGGGGTCTTGGCGATGGGCAGCGCGATCTTGGAGGCCGCGGCAGCGTTCGCCGGCTCGGGCGAGGTCGCGCTTGTGGCCACGTGCGCGATCGGCGTGCCCTCCGTCCGGGGTTGCCCAAGCATGAGCCAAGCCGTCAGCCCAAGTAGCACCAAGCCCGCTGTGAAGAGAAGCTTGCCTCGAGAGTGCGCAGCCCTCATCACGGAATCCTCACAAGGTCCACGTTGACCTGCACGGTCTCGCCATCAATCAGCTCGACTTCGACCGGCTCGTGGGGCTCGAAGCCGTCAATCGTAGGGATCCGGACGCGGTAGGTGCCTGGGGTCGTAACCCTGAACCACAGACCGCCGTCTTGGCCTCCCATGGAAGCAAGGCGGGCCGGGCCATCCAGGCTCTGGACAGCATCGGGCTCCATTCCGGCCCAGGGCACCAAGCCCTTGCCGTCCATCAGCTTGATGATCGCTTGCGGGGCCAAGTGAACCTCGAGCTGAACCTCGAGTCCGTCGAAGGCTTCGACGGTGGCGGTGGCCGTGCTGTAAGCCCTGGCATTCGTCACGAACTGGATCTGGCCCGAGGGAACCCGCAGCCGGAAGTGGCCGTCGCCATTCGCGGGACCGGCGGTGCTGAACGTCCCCCCGCCCGCTTCTGCGGGGCGCACGGGGACCCACATGAGGGTCGTGATCGGTGCCGCTTCTCCGGTCGACGAGTCTGTGACGACGACCTCGACCTCGACCGGTGGCGGGAGCTCGAAGACCCAGCCTCGGTTTCCTTCTGGACCGATCTCGAGGACGATCGAATTCTGAAAGGCCGCGAGGCTTAGAACGTAGCGGCCCGTTTGGACCTCGCCGAAGTCAACGTTGTAGATCTCAAGCCCCGCGGGGGCGCTCGGGTTCCGCGTGATTCTTGGGTTGGGCCGGTCGTCCCGACCAACGAGTGCTGTGCCCAAGAGCTTCAGGGAGAGCTGTGGCTTACCGAGCTGCCACTCGAACGGGATGCGGACCTCTCCGGCAAGTGGCGCGAGGACAAGCTCGGGGGCCGCATGGGTTTCGACGCGGACGTCTGTGGTGACCCCTGCAGTGATCGAGGCCTCTGTCTCGCCGAGCACAAGCGGGGAGTCGTACCAGTGGCCAATCTCGACCGCGACCCGGACGTTGCCTGGGAGGAAGCCGCCAAGCTCGAAGTTGGCCGCGCGGTTCGCGGGGGCGGAGAGCAGCGGGGCCGCTCCTGCGTCAGCAAAGATGCGAAGCCTAGCCTCCTTGTTGGTCACCGGGGGCGTGAGGTGAACGGTGAGATCACCTCCAGGTTCGAGCTTGACGGTCTTGGGAGTCGCGTGCCAGAAGTCCAGCTCGATTTCCTTCCACGCGTAGCCGGGAGCGCCGACGGAGCAGTGGCCTTGGGTCTGTCCGGCCAGCTGGATTGTGGGGTCGACCTCGATGGGCGAGGGCCGGCGCTCGGCGATCCGATCTTCCGGGAGCGCATCGCTCGGGTGCCAGTAGTTGCTTCCGAAGTAGAGGTCCTTCTGCGCACGGACGTTGACGCTCTCGAGGCTGATTCCGGTGCGGGCGTCGAGGACCGTCAAGACAAGCGGGCGGAGCCGCTGGAGTTCGAGCAAGAGTGGCGTCTTGTGGAGGCCACGTCGGTAGGGGAACTGGACGGGGATTGCCGGCTTGTTTTTGTTGCTTGGATCCAGGAAGTTGGGCGTGAAACCATCAATCTCGATCCAGAGTTTGTTGAGCGGTTTTAGGGCCGCGCCATCGTCTTGGAACGCCGTCGACGGCAGGTCGTCGCTCATTGGAATCGTCCAGCGGCCGCTCTGGACGTGGACCTGCATGGAGGCGCCGCCGTTCTGACTCCAGAGCATGAGCTCGAGCTCGCCCGTCGCTTGCAGGGTCAAGCTGCCGTCAGGCTCGAGGATCTGAAGCGTGCCTTCGGTGAGCGTGGGCGCGCCTTGTTTTGTCAGGACCTCCTCGCGCTTCGCGGGCGCCTCGTTGGTTGCCGAGGCTTCCGTTCGCGCGGGGGGCTGGAGCTCGCTGGGCTCTTGATCGGGCAACAGGGCCGGTGCCTGGCGGTCGGGTTTTTCGGTCGCACCAGGAGGCGTCTTGGGTGTGGCTTGGGGCTTGTCGCCACTTGATGCCATCCAGGCGCCGAGGCTGGCGATGACAAGGATTGCGACGAGGACAAACGCGAAGCGAGGGCGTGCTAGCTGCATGCGAGTCGAGGATAGAGGGCGCGGCCGAACGAGAGGTCATTGGACCAAACGCACGACCCCGTTGCGAGGACTCTAGGCCGCGAGCGCTGACGGCGCTCTACAGCTTCGCGGCGAAGATCAGCGTCTTGCGCAGCGCGAGGATGCCAAGCGGCACGGAGTCGCCGGCGAGGCGCAGGCGGCCGGAGAGGCCGAAGGGGAGCTGCGCTTGATCGGCGAGCTCGACTTCGATCACGAACTGCGCTTGGCCGACTTCGCCGGTGACGGGGTTGAGGGCGAGCTCGGCGAGGTTGAGGTGCTCGATGAAGTCCGCGGACAGCGCGCGGGAACCGGAGGGGGTGACGGCGGTGATGCGGGCCGCGAGGCGCAGCTCGGGCTGGCTGATCGGCTGGAACCAGGCGGGGTCGCCGACCTTGGGACGGGAGCCCGCGAGATCGGTGGCGTCGAACAAGGCGATGGCTTTTTGGCCAGCTTCCGCAGAGGCCGGGCGCGAGATCGTGGCCAGCGGTTCGCCGGCTTCGACCCAGCGGCCGAGGTCGGTGCCTTCGAGGGACTTGGTGACGAGGCCTTCGTGGGCCAGCTCGGTGGGGATCGCGGGCCGCAGGCTGGCCTCGCGGTTGGTCCAGTAGGTGACCTGCGTGGCGGCGAGGCGCTCGCGCTCGGCCTCGAGTTTCGCGGCGGTCGGGTCGATGGGCACCTGTACGCGCGCGCGGATGCCGGCGGACTTGACGGCGGCTTGGGCTTGCGCGAGCTCCCGCCCAAGGCTCGGATCGGTCAACTCGGCGATGGGCTGGCCCGCGACCACGCGGTCGCCGGGTGCGATGCTCAGCGAGTCGAGGAAGCCTGCGCTCTCGGCGCGCAAGACGAGCTCGCCACGGTCGGCGATCAAGCCCGGTGCAGCGATCGTGCTGGGCACGGGCACGCCAAACAGCGCAACTGGAACGGCGGCGAAGAACACCAGCAAGACCGTCACGGCACGCACGCGCATCGGCGCGGTCTCCGGCGAGACGGCAAGGTAGGGGATCGACTTCTTCACGATGCCCCACAGGCTATTGAGCACATACGTGCAACCTAGCACCGCGCCCGCCACGAAGAACTTCGTCGCGATGGCTGCCGAGATGCTCAGCACAATTGTGATCCGGTAGATCGTCGAGGCGATGCCAAAGAAGAACAGCCCAACCTTGAGCAGCGGACCGTCTTTCGTTGGTGGCGGCTTGATGCCAAGAAGCACGCGCTTGAGGACGCCCATGGAGACCGCGGTCGCGCGCCCGCGCATGTTGGGCAGCTCGAGCAGATCCGACAGAGCGTAGTAGCCGTCGTAGCGCATCAGCGGGTTGATGTTCATCAGGACCGTCGTGATGCTCGCTAGCATCACGAGGTTGTGCAGCACCGAGCGTGTCACGCCCGGCGGCGTCACCGTCCAGAGGATCAGCGCCACGGCGGCCATGCCGACCTCGACGTACATCCCGGCGAGGCAGACGATGATCCGGTGACGCTTCTTCGTGAAGCCCCACGAGCTCGTCGCGTCCATGTACGCGAGCGGCGCGCCCGCGATCAGCATGATGCCCATCTCGGGCACACGTCCCCCGAAGATCTTGCACGCGTAGGCGTGCCCGAACTCGTGAAAGACCTTGAGTCCGACGAGCGTGATCCACAAGAGCGGCAAGTTGGGGCCGCTGAAGATGTCCATCGCCGGTTCACCGAACTCGTGCGCGTTTTGGAAGCCGCTGTAGACGGCAAAACCGACCAGAAGCGTCCAGAAAAACAGCGCGACCGACGAGAACAGCGGCCGGACAAACGCGACGGTGGCGTCGAGAAAACGGTCGGGGTTGAAGACCGGAATCTGCGCCGAGAAGACGGCCATCAAGAGCTGCTTCTTCTTGCCCGCGATGCGCGACAAGTGGCGCTGGTACAGGCCTGCTTCGTCTTGCAGAGGCAGCTTCAAGAAGCCCAGCTTGTGCAGCTGCATGACGAAGCGGAAGAAGCTCTCTTCGTCGTCCTCTTTGAGAATGCCGCGCGTCTTCAGGTCTTCGCAGTGCTCGCCAAGTGTCGCCCCGCTGTTGACCTCGTTGAAGAGCTCGTACTCGCGAACGCCAAGGCGGTGCGAGCTTGCCGTCAGGGGATCGCGCACAATGTACGCGACCTCACCACGGAAGACATGCCGCGAGACCTCGAGGTCGCGGCGCGTATCGACGACCGACTCGCCAAGCCGCTCGGCGAGGCTCGGCTGTCCACCGGGATCGTCTACAGCCATGAGCGCATCCGCATGCCTTCAACGACGCCGTGCAACCAGATCCACAGGGGGCGGCGCTGGCCAATGTCGACACGTGCGATGCCTTGCATGCCGCTGCGCGCCCAGTCTTCGGTTAGCTCGACTTCAGCCTCGACTTGAAAGGTGTTCACGTCGTTGTGTTTCTCGGCGGAGGGCGCGATGCGCGTGACCGTCAGCGGGAACTCGGTCTCGGGCCTTGCGAAGGCCGAGAAGCTGCCGGTTTGGTTCTTTGAAAGGACGTCGATGTCTTGCTCTTCGATCCACAGCTTCAGGCGGAAGCTACTTGTGTCGGCCACGCGGAAGAGGGGCTCGCCACGGACGAATGAGTCGCCTATGCGCTCACGCAGATCGCCCTCGACCAGCACGCCGTCGAAAGGCGCGCGGATGGTGGCCAGCTCGATCTGGTGGCGGACAAGAGCGAGGTTCGCTTGCAACTCGGAGGCACTAGCCTGGCCAAGTTGGACGTCGATCGGGTTGCCGTCGGCGACGGCTTGGTTCTCTTGGACGCTCAAGATGGACAGCTCGGACTCGAGGCGGTTCTGCTCAAGCACAAGGCCACGGGTGTCAAACGCGGCCAGGATGGAGCCCTTCAGGACACGCGCACCCGGCGCCAAGGGAGCCGACGTGAGCTGCGCGTCGACGGGCATGCCGATCGTGCGCGCAAAGAGCGGCTCGAGGGAAGACGTGGTGGTGACGCGGTATTCGAGGCGACCGAACCACGACCAAGCGGCTAAGGCCGCGAAGGCGAGCAGGACGAGCTTCTTGCCGATGCTGTGCCGCGAGAAGAAGTGCAGCGGGGCCTGCAGGAGAGAGCTCGTGGCGTGTTGTATGAGTCCCTGGCTGGCGCGCTCGATGACGGGGAGCGCGGCGGCGAAGGGGCTGACCATTTTCTCAAGGCCATCGAGCTCTTCGGGACCGAGCGCGGCGCTCGGTGTGCGGCGCACCGTCAGCACCGCGGTCGGCGCGGATGGCTCGCCCAATAGGATCGTGGCGACGGGGACGCGGCCCGCGCTCTCATGCCAGTGCTGGTGCAGACGGCCGGTGGGCAGCGGGACCTCGGTGGGGGGCGCGCCCTCTTCCGAAGGCGGGGCCAGCCACGGTTCTGCTTGGTGCGCCACGGCGCGACCAAGATCGAGGCACTCGTGCATGGCTTGCTCGAGGACCTCGACGCTCTCGGACTTCTTCTCGATGTGGTCTTGGCCCGAGATGGCGAGCAGCTTGACGTGTTTCCCACGCACGCGGCCGAGGGCGACTTGTTCGAAACCTTCGCGCGACGCGAGCTTGTTGGTGATCGTGATCGCGAGTTCAGCTGCGCTCTCGTAGTCGGCGGATCGGCGCAGGCCTTGGGCAGCGCTATCGGCGGCTGCAGAGACGGACGCCGTCGCCGCTCGATGAGGCTGATCGTTGAGGCTCGAAGCGGTCACGCTGACCAGTGCAGCGAGTGCTTCGAGGCGTTCGGCCAAGCGGTGGGCGAAGCTCTCGTCTTTGCACGGCGCCGTCAGGGTCAGCGCGCCGCCACCGCCAAAGATCGGGAGCGCGAACAGGCCGATGCAGACACCGGTTGCCTTCCCTTGAAAGAGCCTGATTTGGGCTTGGTTCTCGGCGATCGCATCGCTGAGCAGTTCGCGCAGAGGAGCGCGCCAGAAGTCGGGATTCGAGGAGCCACAATCGTGCTCCAGTTGGATCACCGTCGAGCCCTCCGGCGCTTCCAGAATGGCGAATGTGCTACCCGAAGCGGCGGCGACCGTTCCGAGCGCTGCGGCAAGAAAGTCCTGCAGCGAGTCAGCGCGTGTGGCCGCCGCAAGGATGGCGCCAATCGCAGCATCCTGGTCGAGGGCCGTGGTCTCGACTGGGGTGTCGGGCTTGATTTGGGCGTTGGACATGCTTCTGCTTAGGGGGAGAGAGGCCTAGCCCAGGAGGTCTTTCGGCGCCTTTGAGGCGCTGGGAAGCTTCACCGGCGTGAAGAATCGGAAGCCGATCTCGAAGGCATCCTCATGCAGCATGCGGCAGCGCATGACACGTGCGAACACGATCGGTAGAGCGAGATCTTTCGGGTCAAACACAAGGCGAAAAATGTCACCGGGCAACACCGCCGCATCGAAGACCGCGCTGCACCCGCCTTCGGAGATGTCGTTTGTCTTTCCCGAGAGGTGCAGTTGATCGCGGGCGCTTGAGTTGCCGGGCCACAGGTCGACGCGGACCTTGGTCTCCTTGCGCTCGTACGCACGCAGCTTCTGAATCTCGGTCAGACTCTGGCGCTCAAGCTCGGCAATCAGCTGGGCCTCGGGGCTGGCGCCCGGCTTGGCTGTTGTGGGGCTCTTGCCGAGATCGTCGTTGTTGTCAAACATGGGGTGCTACTTGTTGTTGCGCTTGCGCTTCGGTGAAAACTTGCGGGAGAGGCCGAGCGCTCCCATGATCCCGGCGATGAAGCCAACCGAGTCCTCTGCCGGACTCAGGATGTCTTCGTCGATGGCTTCAAGGCTTGGGTCGTTCGGGTCCACGACTTGGGGCTCGTCGGCGGTTGCCGCCTCAAGCGGAGTGGCCGATTCGGTGAGAGACGGTGGCTGAGCTTGCGCGTCGCCAGGCGACGCGGCCTCAAGCGGCGAGGCGGCTTCGATCGGGCCTTGGTCGAGTGCTTCAGCTTGGTCCAAGCCGGCTTCCGTCAAGCCGGCATCGGTGGCGGGCTCGTCTTCGGACAGCTGCGCTTCCCGCGGCGTGAACGAATCGGTGAATGCCCCGCCGGCCGCCGCCTCGAGCTCGCGGTCGAGCGCGTTGATGGCCTCGGTGTTCTCGGCGACTTCGGTTGTGAAGTTGCGGCCACCGATGTCCAGACTCAGGCCTAGATCGAGGCTTGCACCGACGGTGTCGAGGCTCCCCTCGATGGCGTCCATGCACTCGTTGTAGTAGTCGAGGTCGATCGGCTGCGCTTGGGGGACGTCAAAAACGGGCTGTTCGCTGGGCAGTGCCGAGCTCCCGTCCTGCGCGTCGCTCGAGTCTCCCGCGATCGCCACGGTCACGGTGTCGGTCGACTGGTTTTCGCCGTCGGAGATCACCAACTGGAAGGTTAGCATCGACTGATCGATGTCCTCGGGGACCGTGAAGACGAGCTCCTTAGCCTCGGGGTTCTCGATCTCGACAGGCGGGCCGCCGACTTGGATCCACGTGGCGGTCAGAGGCTGGCCCTCGGGGTCGATGCCGGTCCCGGCGATCGTGATGATCTCACCAGGAGCACCGAAGCGCGGGGGACCGGCGTTGGCCGTGGGCGCATCGTTGTCGGCCTCAACAGTGACGGTGACCGTGTCGGCCGAGCTGTTGGTGCCGTCGGAAACGACCAGCTCGAAGACGAGGTCGGTGTTGACGAAACCCTCGGGTGCGGTGAACGTCGGCGACTCGGTGTCCGTGCCCTCGAGCACAACGGGCGGACCCGAGATTTGCTGCCATGCGTAGGTCAGCTCTTCTCCGTCGGCGTCGCTGCCGCTGCCGCTAAGCTGCACCAGTTGGCCCTCTTCGGCCACCACCGGGGACCCGGCTTCGGCCATTGGCGCGTCGTTGTCGCGCTCGATGAAGACCGTCATCGTGTCGGTGCTCTCGAAGGTTCCGTCGCTGACCGTAAGGGCAAAGACGACCTCGGTGTTGACCAAGCCCTCGGGGGCAACGAAAGTCGGATCCGGCGCAGTCGGGTCGGTCAAGAGCACCGGCGGACCGGAGATCTGGGTCCATGCGTAGCTCAGCTCATCGCCATCGTGATCGGTCCCGCTGCCCGCGAGCGTGACCAGGTCGCCCTCGTCAGCGGCTAGATCTGGGCCGGCATGGCTGATCGGAGCCGACTCGGTCTCGTTGACTATGACACTGACGGTGTCGGCGCTTGTGTTGGTGCCGTCGGAGACCTGCAGCTCGAAGACGAGCTCGGTGTTGGCCAAGAGGTAGGGTGCATCGAAGCTAGGAGAGGCCGCCGAGGCATCGTCGAACACGACCGGCGGGCCGCTGACTTGGACCCAGTGATAGGTCAGGTCTAGGCCTTCGGGATCGGTGCCGCTACCGGTCAGCGTGACAGGCTGGCCCTCGTCGACGGCAAGGTCGCTGCCGGCGTTCGCACTCGGCGCGTCGTTGTCGGCGGCGACGGTGACGGTCACGGTGTCACTCGATGTCGATGTGCCGTCGGTGACCTGCAGCTCGAAGACAAGGTCCGAGTTGACAAGCCCTTCGGGCGCGTCGAAGGTTGGGCTAGCCGCGGTCGCATCGTCGAGCACCACCGGCGTGCCAGAGACTTGGACCCACTGGTAGGTGAGACCTTGGTCTTCGGGATCGGTGCCGCTGCCGGTTAGCGTGACGGGGGTGTTCTCGGGGACGACTTGGTCGCTGCCTGCGTTCGCACTCGGCGCATCGTTGTCGGCGGCGACAGTGATGGTGACGGTGTCGCTCGAAGTGCTCGTGCCGTCCGAGACCTGCAGCTCGAAGACGAGGTCCGAGTTGACAAGCCCTTCGGGCGCGTCGAAGGTCGGG
>Ga0316206_1000979_pt1 | contig 29859 bp, 28 predicted proteins | sample 6monthpyrite_MG_FD_204942 | JGI IMG/M metagenome (GOLD analysis project Ga0316206, IMG submission 204942) | Microbial mat bacterial communities from mineral coupon in-situ incubated in ocean water Damariscotta River, Maine, United States -... | ecosystem: Environmental > Aquatic > Marine >... | reverse complement strand
GGCACAATAAAATTATCATGGAAAAAAAATTGACGTAAGAGTGTGAATGAAATAAAAGGTTTTGTCTGTAGAAAAAAAGTTTTCACTATCGCTTCAAAACTGCACTAATACCTGAAACATACCGTTTTTCTAAATATTGAATGGGATACCTGTTATGAAATAGCTCAGAAACAAAACTATTAATTATTTCGCCTTTTTCGATTATATTTTCAAGGGCCATTTTTGTCATCATATTTCCATATCGTGGTTGTTGCTCTCTCATATGCATAAAAGACATTGTACCTGAAGCCCACACTAATGGATTGGAAAGCTTATATGGGAAATCTATTAAATCTGCTAATAGATTAATTGAATATTCATATCCTTTATTGTCAATATTTTTTGAGATTTGGTATGCCCATTGAATCAAGTTTGAGGGGTTATAGTTCTTATTATCCATACTGCCAGTTAAAGTAGTCATTTGGGAATATTCTGTTGCCCAATCATACATTTTACTGTAGCAGGTCATAGCTTTTTCTTCTTGCATCGGATAATTGTAAAGTTGATTCCAATTATTGCAATGATTCAAGTAGGTGATGAAAGGAATTTTTACGTTTTCTACCATTAAGTTATTGAGGCTATTATCAATTGATTTTATTTTAAAATCAATTTTTTTAAATTTATCTCTTAAATCACTAATTTTATATTTGATGCTTGATACACCTTCATTAAGCAAGTAGAACTCATCCATTATGTCTTTGTAAATCTCGCCTAAAATTAATTCTATTCTTTCGAATCGTTCATGCATTTCATTTCTAAGTTCATTTACTTGCTTAGAAAGTTCTAATATTTGATTAAACAAGGTTTTGAATGGGGAGTCTTTGTTTTCTGAGAGAACACTAATTATTTCGAATGCAGCGACTGCTATCGCGGCATATGGTCCCATTGAAAAAGCAACTCCAGAAGATTTATTAAGCAAAATTTTATTAAAGTTTGAAGTGATAGATAGCGTTGATTGCCCAATGGTTTGAAGTTTTCTACCATATTCAGGGTATTTTAAAGAAATAATCGATGATCCAAATGTTACAAAATATGACGATTCTTGGACAAGATTTTGAAATTCAATATTGTTGAACTTTTGCTTTATTTTTATGATTTTATCTTCTAATTTAGCATTTAAAATTTCAAGATTTTCATCATTGATTTGCTCTTTTGCATTATCTTTTGTCTCTAGTTTTTTTATTTTTCCTTTAAGCTCTCTAATTAATGGATCATTTTGAATGCTGGATAACAAACTCGCCTCAATTGCATCTTCAACCTTCTTGGTAATTAATTTTTCAATATTATTTCTGTTAATCTTTTCATCTAATAATTTATATTTTAAGTCTTTAACTTCAAGCTCAGTTAACAAAACGTTTTTGTAAAGACTTTCATCAAGTTTATATACTTTTTCTGCGACTTTTTTGATTGAATTGTTTAATATATAAAATGATACAAAGCTAACATAATTTCTCATTTCTGGTGTTAAGTCGGGGTTAAATATCAATTCTCCCATTAAATCATTGAGATTTAAGTTCTTAAGAAGATCTTCCTTGCTAATATCCCTTTTCTCCTTCATGTCTATAAGGTTTTTAGCAATAAATGTTTTTATTATCTGTGTTGATTCTTTTTTTTCTAGAATTTTTTCGAAAAATTCAAAGTTCATACTTGGAAAAATACCTTTAGACTTCATTGAAATTGCTAGGTTAATAATCTCACCAAAGTTAGCGTACTTTTTACTTTGAATTTTCTCAAATCGCAGTTTTTGATTGATGGAGCATAATGTTGTTTTCGGGGAGTTTCTATCGTTCCAGTTTATGTCATTATAGCAATCAACAGCATAGATGTTTTGGAAAACCATGAATGTGGAAATCATAGTAAGTAAAGTTTTGAGTATCAACTCTAGTCTCCTAATAATACTTTATACTCAGTCACCTTACATTTGCTCAATAGATTTGCAACTTCTGCTATAAAAGTTACATGGCACGTCATTCGCTGTCTTTATTTCTTCCTCCTTATGTTAGCATGTTTATTAATTGTCAATTAGGAGAAATGATGTCTAATAAGACGACCTTATGCATATTAATTTTGTTTCAAGCCTTTTTATCAGTTGGGTGTGGTGATAAAAAAATTCCTAATCCAGATTCAAAAATTGAAAAAAATAAAAGAGAGGAAGAGCAAAAAAGAGAGCAGTTAAAAACACAAATTATACAAGAGAAATTGATTCTCATTAAGTTTTATGAAACCACCAATGGTATCAATTGGACCGATAGTAATGGCTGGAAAGTTTATAATAATGTGTGTGATTGGTACGGAATTGAATGCCATATAGATGGAACAGTTTATAAACTTAACTTACCCCAAAACAATTTAAAAGGAAAAATTAATCCAGAGCTTGGCAATTTAAAAAATTTGGGTAAATTAGACTTGTCTGAGAACAATCTCACCGGACAGATACCAAAAGAGTTGGGAAATTTCACTAAATTATATGCCCTTTTACTTTTTTCCAATAAATTAATGGGAGTCGTGCCGTCTGAAGTAATTGCCTTAGAAAATAATAATACTGTTTTAAACTTTATAGGTAACCAAAGCTTAAAACGACCATAGATCACAAAACCGACTGAAAATCATAAATAAATTGCTGGCTAAGGTAACTTGTTAGTTGAGGAGTTAGTTAGGGAGTTAGTTAGGGACTTTGATAAAGGCCTGTGTTAGGGATACTGGATTTATTTTATCATTATCCCAAGTCGGTTCTGTCGAATTCAAAAATAAATAAGTGGTCCTACGACGATTATTATCTTCATCAACCCAATGTTGCTACGGAAGGGCCTGAAATAACATCTTTCAAAATCGTTTAGTCAATTTATCATCCTGTAGGACCATTAAAAAAAATATGAATTCGACAGAACCAAAAAAAAGAGGGGGGGTCATTGTCAGCGCTAGCGCGGAAATCAAAAGGGTGAAAAATTAAATATTTTCCAGCAGAGCTGCTAAGCTGGGGGGAATATCCAAAACTTTTGATTCTTTTGTTAGCAGCTTTGCTAAATTTGTGGGCAGTGGTATCTTTTGCTGCAGGATTGGTTCGATCACTTCTAAGAATTTTGCCGGATGGGCGGTAGCGCTGACGAGATAGGGGAGATCTTGGAAAATTTTATGGGCGGCAAAAGTCGCGACGGCGGTATGTGGGCAAATCATGTTTTGGTATTGGGTATAAAAGCGCGCGATCTCAGCATTAATTTCGCTGTCGTTGACGCTGACGGCGCCTGAAATTTTTCGTAAGTTTTCGATTTCCGGTATGAGATGGAGCAGTCGTTGCATATTACTGGGGTCGCCAACATCCATGGCATTGGCCAAGGTGGCAATAGGTTTTTGTGCACGATAAGTTCCGCTTGCCAAATATTCGGGAATGGTGTTGTTGGCATTGCTCGCCATTAAAATATTTTCTATCGGTGCCGCCATTTTTTTTGCCCAAAAAGCGGCGAAAGCGTTACCTAAATTTCCGGAGGGAATAACCAGGTTGGGTCTTTTGCCAACTTGCTGGTAAAAAAGACTGGCGCTAAATCCATGATAGGCCATTTGCGGTAGCAGTCTGCCAATATTGATACTATTCGCCGACGTTGTTCTATGAGATTTATTAAAGATGGGGTCTTGTAATGCCTCCTTGACCAGCCTTTGACAGTCGTCAAAGCTACCATCCACCCGCAAGCTTTTTATATTATTGCCCCAACAGGTGAGCTGTTGTTCTTGCAGGGGCGAGACCCTATCTTTGGGATAGAGTATGACAACTTTTATGCCCGGCCTATCGTGGAAGGCGGCAGCGACGGCGCCACCGGTGTCGCCGCTGGTGGCGACTAAGATGGTGAGTTCACCGGTTTTTTGGCCGATACTACTTAAGACTTGTGCTAAAAAACGCGCTCCAAAATCTTTAAAGGCGTGTGTGGGTCCATGAAAAAGTTCTAATAAGGCGTGTTCCTCGGCATAAAAATTGAGCTTGAGGGGAAAATTAAAAGCGCCTTGAATAAAATCTGGTAACTCATCCTCTAAGGCATCGTCTTTAAAATAGGGGGCGAGTGCGCGATAGGCGTAGTCGTGAAAATTTTCGCAGCTAAAGTTTTCCAAATCTTGCGGCCAGACGGTGGGAACAAAAAGTCCGCCATCTTTCGCCAGTCCCAATAATATTGCTTCGCTGAGGGGAAGTTTTAAACCGCTGTCCCGAGTAGAGATGACCTTCATATTAGTGTCGCTCCTCGCTGATTGATAGGGCCTATATAATGATCAACTTTGATCTGTTTTGTTGCATAGAATGCGCCGATCTCGCCGGCCAATTGTTGGGCGACTTGTTCGCTCTGACAGAGCGCCAATTGTGATGGGCCAGAACCACTGAGGGTGTAACCGAGGACATTGTATTCTTTTGCCAATTCTTTGCAGGCGAGAAAACCTTCGGTGAGAGGGGCACGTAAGGGTTCCACTAAGATGTCGTTAAAACTTTTTTGTAGCAAGTCTTTGTCATTCTTAAAGCAAGCACAAATAAACCCTGCAAGATTTTGTCCTTGTGTTGCGAATTGATCAATTGTATAGAGTTTTTTTAAGACTGCCCGTGCCTGGGCCGTGTGGACGGTCAGATGGGGATGCAGCAGCAGCAAAAAAATATCGTTGGGAAAGGGGATGGGGACCACTTCATTATTGGCGAGCAGCACGAGTCCGCCGTAGAGACAGGGAGCTGTATTATCTGCGTGGCCATGACCGGACGCCAATTCCTCTCCCTTGAGGGAGTATTCTAAAAGTTTTTGTTTTGCAAGTGGAGGGTCTAAGAAGGCATTGGCGGCAACTAAGGCGGCCACTGCCGAAGCGGCACTGCCGCCCATACCGGAACCTAAGGCAATACCTTTATCAATTGTGATGGAAAATCCAAAATCACATTTTTCCTGCTCTAGTAATTCTAAAAGCACGATGCCAGCGGTATTTTTCCGCGGGTCTGTGGAGAGTGAGGGCGCACCGACGATGGAAGTTATGATGACCTCGCGGGTGGGGATTTTTGTCACCGTGACGATGTCCCCGACACCTTCATAACAGAGCCCTAGGATATCGTACCCCACACAGACATTGCCACAGGTGGCGGGGGCAAAAGCGCTGACAGCGCCCTTGGCACTCATAAGCGGGAGCCCGTGTAGCGGGCGAGGCGTAGTAGGTCGGCAAAAACTCCCGCCGCCGTGACGGCCGGTCCGGCCCCCGGGCCCTGAATAATCAGCGGTTGTTCAGCGTAGCGTTTTGTTGTAAAGGCAACGATATTATCCGTCGCCTTGATACGCGAAAAGGGATGCTCCCGCGCATAGCTTTTCAGCTCAACTCGACTTTTGCCATGGGGTTCAATAATGCCAACATACCTGAGTACCTGGCCAGCAGCTTCGGCAGAGCTGACCTTGGCGGCGTATTCATCGTCGTATTTCGCCAGGCCTGTGAGAAAATCGGCGATGCTGACGTCTTTTAATTCCGCTGGTACCAGACCATTGACGGCAATATCCTTAATTTCCAAAGGGAGACCAATTTCGCGGCCTAGAATCACCACCTTTCTGACAATATCCATGCCGGAGAGGTCGTCTCGCGGGTCTGGTTCAGTGAAGCCCTTTTCTTGCGCCTCTTTGACAATGTCGCTAAAGGGGCGTTGGCCATCGTAATGATAAAAAAGGTAGGCCAGGGTGCCCGACAGCACACCTTCTATTTGCATAATTTCGTCACCGGTTTGCATCAGCTCTTTTAAGGTTCCTATAATGGGCAGTCCCGCTCCCACCGTGGTCTCGTAGAGGAAGTGACTTTGCAAGCGCTCTCCCGCTGCTTTTAAGGCACGGTATTCGTCAATGGAAAAGGTTGCCGCCTTTTTATTGGGGGTGATAATATGAATACCTTTGTCGAGCCAGCCGCGATACTGTTTGGCCACGACTTCAGAGGTGGTGCAATCGATCAGCACGCTATGGGGAATATAATCGGTCTGGATATGCTCGACAAATTCCCCAAGATTGGCGTCTACTAAAGAGCTACCTAAATTTTCTTGCCACGTCTCTAGCGCTAAGTTTAGGGGATTTAAAATCATCTTCTTTGAGTTGGTGATGCCCCTTACTCTAATATCCAGGCCATAACTTTCGTTAAACTTCAAAATTTCAGTTTTCAATTGCTCGAGCAAGGCGCCGCCCACAACACCGGGGCCGATCAATCCCACACTAAAAGTTTGTGCCGATAAATAGAAGGCCGAATGGGCGGCACGCAGAGCGCGAGTGGAGTCCCCCCCCTGAATAACCACGGAAATATTTCTCTCACTAGAGCCCTGAGCAATCGCTCTAATATTCACTCTCGCCTTGCCCAAGGCGGAAAATAATCGTGCTGAGACGCCAATCGCCCCCACCATATTATCTCCCACGGCGGCCAAAATCGTTAGGCCCTTTTCAATTTCAATTCTTTCAATTTTTCCTTGTGCGATCTCTCCATAGAAAGCTTGCTCGGCGCATTTCCGTGCCGCCTCGACCTGCGCCTCTGGAATGGCATAACAAATGGAGTATTCACTGGAGGCCTGGGAGATCAACACCACAGAAATTTCGTTCTCATTCATCGCTCCAAAAAGCCGGGCGGCGATGCCCGGGACACCGATCATGCCTCGTCCCTCAACATTTAAGAGGGCAATATTTTCGATGGTGGTGAAGCCTTTTATGCGGGAGCGACCCGCTTTACCTGCGTGGGCGCCGATCTTTGTGCCCCGGGCGCTCGGGTTAAAGGTATTTTTAATACAAATAGGGATGCTCTTAACTAAGGCGGGTAACATGGTTTTAAGGTGCACCACCTTGGCGCCAAAATACGCTAATTCGGTGGCCTCTTGATAAGTCAATTCATGGATGACTTGGGCATACGGGACTTTTCTTGGATCGGCACTCATCACGCCGTCTACATCTGTCCAAATATTGATGATCTCTGCATCTAATAAATTACCAAAAATTGAAGCGCTAAAATCCGAGCCATTGCGACCGAGGGTGGTCACCACGTTATCGATGGTTTTTGCAATAAAACCGGTAATGACTAAATATTCCGCAGTGCTTTGAGATAGTTTTTGCTGGAGGTTTTTACTGCTCACCTCATAGAGCACTTCTTTTCCAAGATTGGTATTTTCCACTTGCAAAATTTCACGGGCATCGATCATGGTGCAATTTAAACCAGCTTGTAAAAACCGTGCATGTAGCATATGCGTGGTCCACACCTCACCGAGCCCTACGATATAATCGACATTTTGTTGACTGCATTCTTTAATGACGGAAATACCTTTTATAATATCCTGGACACCAGGCAGGTCTTTGTCGATTTGCTGGATGAATCGTGGGGCGTACTGATTATCTAAAAACTCTGTCGCCGTTTGGCGAAAGCGGGTCACCAAATTGCTGAGTTCAGTTAGCGCCAAGCTGGCATCTTTGGTGGCCAAATGGGTGATCTTGAGCAAGTGATCGGTAACACCTCCCATGGCGGAAAAAACCGCCGCACTCAATCCGTTGTGATTATTTTTAAGTATTTCAAAGACCGCCTCTAAACGTGATTTGTCTAAAAGGGAGCTGCCGCCAAATTTATGCACAATAAAATTTTCCATAGCATTATTGTAATGGAAAAAGGTAAAGATCTCTACTAATAATTTTTTGACTTTTTGACTTTTTGACTTTTTGGCCTAAGGGAAAAGGAAATTCCCCTAGTAAAAGGGTTAATAGGTTTTAGACCAAGAGAGACCCAAGTTTAAAATTTTTTTTAAGAGATCTCGGTAGGGGATCTTGGCATATTCCGCGCTCAGGGCAAAATCGTCTGTGGCGGAAATATCCGGGTTGGGGTTGACTTCTAAGACATAGATTGAGCCCGCTTCATCCATGCGCAAATCGATTCTCGCATAACCGTTTAAATTGAGCGCACGATAAGATCTTTTGCAGATATCAAATATTTTTTTTTGCTGTTCTTGGTGGATCTCTGCAACGCCAGTGCCGATGCCGTGGCGGCCGCGGTAATTTTTATTGAACTTGGCACTTCTCGAGTAAAATTCGTTTTGTGGGTTTTTAGTATTGGCAAAAAAAAGTTCCCACACCGGCAGCGTCTTGAGGCGGTAATTGCCAAGGATGCCCACATAAAATTCTCGGCCGGGGATAAATTGTTCGGCAATGGCATCCACTTTTAATTTTTGATTAATATAGTCCACTCGCTCGTAGAGTGCTGGTGCATCCTGCACCAGGGAGGCCTGGGAGATGCCATAGCTGGCCTCTTCGTGCAGGCATTTTACGATTAAGGGGTAGCTGAGATGTTGTGGCGCTTGCACTTTTTTATTTTTTGGGAAAACACAGAATTTAGGGGTTTTAATACGATGGTAAGTGAGGATTTTTTTCGCCAAAGCTTTATCTCTTGCCAGCATTAGACCGCGCGGATGACAACCTGTATAGGGGATTGCTAGCAATTCTAAATAGCTCACGACATTTTGATCATAGATTGATTGGCCGGCGAATTCTTCCAAGAGATTGTAGACGATATGCGGTTTAAAATCCTCGATCGCCTCTCTAATAGGCTTCAGGTCACTATAAATACCTAGTGTTTGCACTTGGTGGCGCATTTTTTTGAGATTGCTAATGACATGGTATTCGGTAATCCAGGGGGAATAGGCAAAATCATCGGCCAAAAGATCCACCGTTTCTGGCGGAATTAAGGATTCATGAGCGAGCACTAAAATTCTCACATTTTAATCCTATGCCTTCCCTGTTTTATAAAACGATCTGTCTGGGTCATTAAGAGCTTTTCTATTTGTTGAGGTAGACGTGTTTTACGGATTAACTTTAGTTGGTTTTTTTGTAATTCTGTGGTCAATGTTTGCAGCATCTGCTCCACTAAATATTGCGGATAGCCGGTTTTTTTTGCGACATTGCTTCTAATGGTGGGGCGCCAGCGCTGGATGCCACGATAAGTGAGTTGGCAGGGGGCCTGGGAGGGGCGAAAGAGCTCGGATAAATTCTTGCCATAGAAATCTTGGCCGCTGAGGCCTAAGCGTTTGCGTTTGCGTGTATAATACTCTCGCAAGGTGATTTTCTGTACGTTTAGGGCATAGGGGCATAATTGGTTTTCCGTCCGGGGTTGAAGATACTGTAGTTTTTTCATCGATTGATCGATAAAGTGCAATTTTTGCAAGGCCTTGTGCCCAGTGTATTTTGTCTGCCATTGTTTTTTTGGAGATAACCAGACGGCAAAGGTTTCTGCCCAATCCTCATCGGGATGTGCCTGGGCGTAATGCTCCTCAAAATGGCGGACATAATTTTTACTATAGGGGCGGAAAGTGTATTGCTCGGGATAGGGAGTGGAGCTTTTGCCAAAGAGCTTTTGGCGACTTTTTGATAAACGCAATTTAAAAGCATTGTCTATGGCATGGCCACATTCATGGCGTAAATAACGCTGACAATCTCTGGCGTCACCACCTTCCACCGTGCCGATCATCTTTTTTTCTAGCGCCCATAATTTTGCGTGCAATATATAAAAGGGGACGGCGATCCCGGGCACACCATCCGGGCAAAACCAGTCGTCAGCAATCCATAAATGCGGGGTAAAGTTTAAATGGCGCTTGGCCAAGGTTTTATAGAGTTGATGCGCCTCTTTTTCCACCCAAGAATTGGCCAAGGAGAGACCCAGGTCACTTAGTCTGACCTTTAAAAGTTCTTTTTCTGAAAAATCTTCCCAAAGGTATGTTTTCTGCATAAATTTTTATAGCATAAAGAAAACTTCAACACTAGATGTTATTTTAAACCAGCAATACCTAGAAGGACTGATAAAAAAATGCTCGATGACTACTTGGCGAAATTTACCGAAAAGGCAAAGGCGTGCCACGAAATTCATTTGGTGGGGCCGTTAATAGGCCTGGCACCGGACTATGCGGGGCCGGTTAATTACCCGGGGCCGATCCTTTATGTGGATGGGGGGGCCGATTTTCGCTACGGTGAGCAGGGTTTGGCGGTGGGGGATGGCGACTCTGCGCAATCGCCAATGGACGTCAAATTAAATTATAGTAAGGACTATTCAGACTTGTCCTTTGTGCTGAATTATATTCCGGCCGCTTTCAAAAAAATTCATTTGCATGGTTTTTTGGGCGGGCGACGAGACCATGAGTTGATGAATTTTGCTGAAATTCATCGCTTTCTCATCGGCAGAAATTTGACCCAAGCACGTTTTGCAGATGAAGTTTTGGCCTGTTCGGCGGGGGTTTATCAATTGCCTATCCAGGGCCTTTTTAGCCTTTTCCTTTTTGCGGAAACCACCGTTGAGCTGACGGGGGACTGTGCTTATCATGTGCAGAAGGCGCAGCAAATAATTCCGCTCTCCTCCCACGGCCTGAGCAATACTGGCCGAGGCCAGGTTAAACTTAAATGTAATGGCCCGCTCTTTATCTTTTTTACTCACGGGTTATAGCGGGCCGTTGCACGTCTTAAATTATTTTTTAGTCTGGATAAAGGGCATATTTCAATTTTCCTGGCCAGAAAAGTCCTCATCTTTCTCTTTATCTGATGGCGCTGGCATTGTTAACTTTGGAACAGTCATCACTTCAAATGCTTAATATTAAATTTCACATTCAATTGTTACGCTAGCACTACAAGCACACACACCACCCATATCCCAATCGCAGTCACGATCTTTATCTTTTACTTTTAAGTACCTTCCTCCAGCGGCTTCACATTTTGCTAGTGCGGAGTCTTTCGCCTTTTTTTTAGCATCACCAGCACCACCAAAGCATAAAGGCCTATAACTGTCATAAGTTGATCCATGACCAGTTAACGAAATAATACGTGCAGAGGCAGTAGTGGAAAATGAAGTTAGTAGCATCATCCCAATAATTAAATTTTTCATGTCTTAATCTCCTATTGATTAAATTATTGTTTAAAAAACCAATAGATAACATCTAATTTAATTTACGACAGGAAAATGAAAGTTATCTGCGAAGTACTGTTTATAGTTTTATTAACAGGTATTATTTTCAAAAATTAAAAGTATATTAACGATCGTGTAGAATTTTATATTTTTCATTAAAGTAATACATATAATCAGTTGCCGACAACGTAATCCAACCTATTGATCCGACTCGTGCCGGTAAAAATTTGTCATTAGACTTTTTTTGATAGGTATTCGTCAGAACCTTAATTTTAATGAACTTTGCATTAAATTCTGCACTTATAATATCTTGATCTAAGAGCATTACCTTACTGCCCATTCCCAAATATCCTATCACTGACTTTGCACACCATCTACAATTTTGAAAACCATCTTTACGCAGGAATTCAAACCCTAAGTTCTCAACTTCTGGAATCAGTGATCTTAATGTTAGATATTTTGGAATTTCTGAAGTTCTTTCAATTTTATTATTGCAAATATTCGCCCTAGCTAAATCTTCCATTTTAAATTGCATCAAATCATTGGCAATATTTTTAAAAAATCGTTGCTTCTCTCCGGTGCTTTTATTGATAACCACAAGAGGTAAATTATAAATTGCCTGACTTTTCCAATAAATCGATTTGATGAGGTAGCTTGCAGTAGCATCCTCAACTTCTCTTATCGCCATAGTGCATTTACTCGGTATAACAACACATTTGGTCTCTTTAGCGTTTCTAATAAGATAATCAGCATAATGCTCCTCATGAATTTCTCTATGATTTAGACAGCGTGGAGGTTTAAATTTTACAAATAATAATTGATTGGAAATATTAGTCGCGATTTTAGCTAGCTCATTATCTTGTAAACAAGTGTTGTCAATATTTTCAAACCATCTTAAAAACTCATCCCAATTCTCCATAGAGTTAAGCTGTAAACCTTTCAAATCAGCAGAAATATCTATTGCTCTAAAAAAATGAGTTCCTTCTGAACGTAACATTTCTTTATAAACCAGGTGATAAATATTTATTTTTTTTTCAAAAAAAACTTGCCATGGTTTCTTAGATAAATAGATGGCCCATCTATAGGTAAAAGCATCTACAAGACTTCCCCGATTATCGAACATCCCTTGACCGCCGTCTTTGTACACATAAATCAAGTTTTCATTGAGGGTGTGTTTTAAGCGACAAAGATCAATCTTATAGCGAGATGAATGCTTTTGACCTTCCTTAGTAAATTTTAAGTAATACAAAACTTCTTTACCATAAAAAATAAAGTTGTCGTGGACATACCCGCCGCCGCCACCTTCTTGCCCACCGGCCGAAACTAGCTTAATTGAGTACAAAAAAATTAAAATAATTAATACTAACTTTTGCATATTACTCACCCTCTACAATTAACTGACCCAATGGGAATAGTGCTATTTGTAATTGATAAACACAATCGGCTTGATTTCCAGATTCTTGGTTGATTTCGCAACAAAGCTCTCTTCTAAACTCTTTTATCCGTTCCTTAATTTTAGGTAATTGTGAAACCTTTAAACCAATTGTCATGGAGGTGTGATTTCTCATCTCAATTGGAATTGTTTCAAGAGCGTTAAGTGATTCTTTTAGAAGGTCTTCTTGCATCTTTTTATTAACACTACTAAGTTTTTCATCTGTAATATTTGTAAGGGATATATTAGTACTCACAATTTGTTTATTTTTTTCTTGTAATGCCCCAATAGAGATTAGATCAGATATCAGCTCTTTAACTTCCTCAGTTTTAAAGTTTAAATTTTTGCTAATCCACTCGTAACTGGGTTCGAAGCTTTCGATTGTAAAGACTTCTATAATAGCATAATGTTTCCACGTTATTTTATGATCCAAGAGAGGGCCTTTATAGTTTGGAATAAACCCATTAAAAAAATGCCGATCTTTCAGTTGAGAAATTTGCTCTTTCCAAGCGGCTTGTTCTTGTGGGCAGAGTACAACTTTTTCTATTAAACTTAAAAAGTTGTTAATTTTTATATCGATCTTCTCATTAAGGATTAAAGATAAGTATGCGGGACTAAAACCCAGATCTCTAGCAAAGGCGCGCAATGAGTATGCTGAATTTTTTTCTTTTCGTCGTCCCAACTCAGAAGTTAGCAACCTACTTAATTCTTTACGCATAATATTCCTATTTATTATAAAGCCTAAATACTATATCAAGTCTGCGCCTTCGCAAAAATTAAATAAATTTTAGTATAAAAAATACCAGGTAGATTCCACGAAAGGTGTTTTTATGTATAAAATCTTAATAATACAAATGAGATGTCCAACTGGACATTATTCGGGGTAACAGGAAATCATAATGACCAGAAAAATATTCACGCTTTTTGCCTTTTTAATTTCAATAAACTCCCACGCGTCCTTATTTGAACTTATAGGAACTTGTCGCAACCACAAGTATAAAAATGAAGTTCCTTTAAGAGTGTTACAAAGCTTAGAAGACAATTCAGATGGCCTGATTGCTTTTGAGATACTCGATCCAGAGTCTAATTTACCCTTTGTTGCCACTGAAGAAATTTCCCTAAAGAAAAATGGCCATAAAGCATACCATGTTCTTTTCAAAGAGAATTCTGTCTTCAGGCAAGTAACAGATACTATAGGGTTCGATATTAGTAACTTTGGGGGATCGAAATGGATTGGCAAATACCAAACCCATACTTGTATTCTTGATGAAACTCTCGATAAGAAGGAGTTATTTGAAAACGCCAAAATGTCAGGGAATTCAATCGTAGATGGGCCTATTGAAACGGCCTCCTTGGGATCATATAGTTGTAGTAAAACAACAATATCCTTTACGACTGGAATCACTGGGAGAAGGATGGATCCTATCAAACTCTACAAATGTTATTACGATACAACTCTAAATTAAAAGATTTTATTTCACTTTTAAAATCTTGTGTGATTCTAAAATGATGGAGCGACTCCACGGTCCTATTAGAATTATTATTTGCAATTAGATGGATTGATGGGCAACCAACTGTTCCAAGAAAAGGTTATGAGTTCGGTGGCCTTAATATCAGCTATTTTTGCCAATTCATAGATAGATGCAGGAGCATCATTTAAAATAAACATCAGAATATGAAGATGCTTTACAAATTTGTTAAAATCCTTTCTGGATGCAAAAGAAATTTAGTAGTGACTCTTGACCTTTTTTCCATTTTTAATTGCCTTCATGACTTTTTTCGCATCATCAAAAATTTGTTTGTTACTTTTCATGGATATAATTAATTTTTTCATAGTTCTATTCCCAATTTAAACCCATCAGGATAGTCAGGAGATTTATCTAACTCATACAGCTTGACTTCGATGATGTGACCTGACTTAAGGGCCTGTTTGTTGTAAAAACGTACTATTGCTTTTATCGGTGTATATTTTTACACACCAATAGGTGTAAAATTCAACGCCTATTTTAAATACAGGCGAATACTGGCCTGAAAAGATATTATTTCAATCTAGCACATGACATTGTGATAATTCACTTTAAAACGGCCGAGAATACGATAAAACTCACAGTTTTTCAGATTGTATATATCGCTATAGCACCCTATAGGTCGTGGCAGAGAGGTCTTAACGAAAATTTAACTCGACTCATTCGGCAATATCTGCCAAAAGGTTATCGCATTTAAAATGGTACTGATAATGAAGTCGGGTGGATTAAAAACTCTCTCAACAATCGACCTAGAAAACCTCTAGGCGCAAGTTCTCGCTCTTCACTTGGCAAGTTTCCAACCAAAGTTGAGAAACCAACTCTGGGCGGGTGCGAGTAACAAACTCATTTCTTCTTTATATTCCTGATATTTTTGGCGATTAAATTTATTTTTAAATAAGGCATAGGTATTCACCCGTGCCAGACCCAACTTAACTTTATCCGGAAAACAAACCAAGGTCGAGTAGGCATCAAAACGATGAGGCGTGCGCGTATGCTTGGCAAAATTCAAAAATATATAACGGAGAGCATTTCTCACCTCAGTCGGAGTTTTTAAAATATGCAGATGATAGCGCTCCACAAAGACCTTGCCATGGCGCTTTAAAAAACCATTCAAACTGCGCGCCAAGCTAATGCAAAAGCTCTGCATACCACGCCCTAGCTGGCGTTTGTTTTCACTCTCAATTAAAAGATGGAGATGATTGCTTTGAATGGAAAAGTGGATGATGCGCAAACCTCGCAATCGCGCTTTTAAAATCGCTCGCTTAATCAACTTGAATTTATTTTTAGTGCGCAAGGTGGGTAACCCCTTGATCAGTTTGATGTTGATATGCAGGGGTTCAGTGGATTTAAACTCGGGGCGTTTCTGATGCCGCTGCAACGAATCTTTGCAGGGCGGTCTACCGGCCCCCGTCCGTCTACCGCCTCTGCCGCGATTGGTGAATAAGTCTAATTGAATGGTTTTAGATTTTTTTGTTGGCACTATTTTACCTGATTTTTTTTAAATCATTTTCCCCTCAAGGAGAAAACTAGCAGCAGTTTAAAATGATTGAGTTCGCTAGTCAATTGAATTGAGCTGATATAAAACCACAATAAAATCGCACCAAATAAAAGCAAGTAGATTAATTCACGATCCTTAGAATTTCATTCCGGCCAAGGTCCGAGTTACAAGATTTAAAAAGAAGCTCAATCTGCCATCCTTCTGCACCGGTCTGCTGGCACGAATACTGCTAACTTAGGAATCGACATCTAAGTTCTTAACTAAATGTAATCCGGTATATCTTCCCAATGTTTTTCAGTATGTAGCAAAGATTTTCAGCGTTTCTGAGTTAATTTTGGTTTCAAAAACTAAAGACTTGAACTCGTTATCAGGTGTTATTAATCCCAACACGTTTTGACTCCCACTTTTTTTGGACGGATGGTTATCTCTTTATTTTTGTGTTTTTCTTCAAGGATTTCTATTTCTTTTTTTTAAACGTCAAATTGTTCTTGATCTCTTTCCCCTCTAAGGGATTTTCTCGTTCTTTTCCAGGTATAACCAAGCTCTTTAAGAATATTTTTCAATCGCGATTTGCTAATAACTATATTAAATTTTTCCAACAGCTTTGCTAGAAGAGAATTTAATGATCTTGGATTCTTTTTAGCGATAAATTTTTACCAGCAAATATTGGAGCAATTGGCCGGATTACGTTATCGTCAACTGATTATTTATATTACTATAATGAAAAATTCTAAACGATCGCTGAAATAAATTTTATTTCTGTAAAAAATACCTGTTAATAACTTTATAAATACTACTTCGCGGTTGGCCTTAACTTTTCTTGAATCTAGAATGAGCTGTTGTATAAAGATTCGAATCATTCAACGAACAACAACAACAACAACAAAAGAGGGTTACATGGAAAAATTGGTTTTTATAGTATTGTTTTTATTACTGGGCATTATTTCTGCAAATGCTGGAAGTTGGGGATTTAAAAACCCAATGGGCCCCACAATCTTGTCGGAAGATGCAATTAAAATTTCCAAGACTGGAAGATGTGTAATGATTGAAGAAGAATGGGGGTATCTCACCTACAACTATCGAAAGCAAGTTGTATGCCCTGAAAACTATTTAGAAATAGCTGCAAGGCAATCAGAAAAAATAATTAATCAAGCGGTTCAAAATGCAACAATTGCCGGTCAGCAAGCTCGCATAAAAGAAGAGGTTCGTCAGAGGAATGAAAAAATAAATAAGTTTAATTCTACTTTAATAACATTATTAAATAGTGAAAATAAATGGGTTAAGGCATGTGCTGTTGAGATTTCAAACTGGGTTGATAAAAAACTAATCGATCAAACAAATTATTGGGATCAGTCGTTACTTGGAACTTGCAAAAATATTAAAAATAAATTTGGTTTTGATGTATTTACTTATCTTGCAGAAAGCGCACTAAGTAAAAATATTGTTTGGTCACAAAATGATCCCAAAACTAGGTATCTAGTATTAAATTATGCTTATTACCTTAATTATGAGTTTGGTCACGACATTTTTTTTAAAACGATTCAGACAATGGAAGAAGAAAATTTAAGACTAGGGTCTCATCTCTATTCAATTGATCTTGAGTTAATTGAAACAATATACAAAACGAATAATTGGCAAAATTAAAGAGGTATAGATGTCGACCATAGCACCATCTGGCAGTTGCGCCGAGAGTATCCCCAATTTTGTTTTTTTTCCCTTCATAGAGGAAATATGAATTATTTACAATTGGTCTAGGTCACTTTCTCGTTCATGCTAAAATCAATGTAAATAAAAAGCTAAAGGAAACTCTTGGCGAATATTTTGACATCGTCGAAGCCGTGCCAGAACTTCTGTGGCCCACCAGTAGTACTAAAAATTCGGTGGATGTCTACTCTGCAAGTGTGACCCAGATGCCTTTTCCCTCTCGCATCATTTTTGCAAATGGTAAGGCGCAAGTGCAGATTGATATTGCTCTCGCTAAAATCATGAATTTAGTGCGCATTAAATTTGGTCATTTTGATCAATTGGCCGCAGCTGGGCCACATAAAAAGCTCAGTAATTCATTACTTGCGAAATACCAGGCCCAGCAAAAAATTGTCAATGAGATATTAAAAACAGCAGAAGACTGGGAAGCGGCGATTGTCTATCAAGTGGTGATCATTCTTGGAAGACTGGATGTTTTTCAACAATATGCCAAGCATTATCTAGGCATTAATGGCATGGAGCACGAGGGACTTATTCATAATGTTCTCAAGAGAGCACCTCATTTGCTGCCTAGTTTTGACAGACTTAGTGAGCAGAAGAAAAAATTAATTTTAGATGCTCTCTCTGCCTCAACCACAAATATTGGGGCGGTTATCCAAGGCGAAGAGGTTGCAGCATCGCTTATTGGCATGCAAAAAATTGATAAAAAAGCGCGGGACTTTAAATTTTTAAACTCCTTGATTTCAATTTCCGGGGTTAATGGCGCAAACGTTTCCTACGGGAATATATTGAGTGAAGATAAACTTAGTATTTTTGCAGAATTATATAAGGCCTCTAAAGAATTTAGCGAGGAAGCGCATTCCGCCTATAGCGTCTACCAGACTTTTCAACAAAGTATAGCAAAAAAATATGCTATTAAAAGCACCAATCCAGCAGAAAGGTTGGCGCTCTCAAGATTGGTGCTGCAAACAGAATCTTTTGCACCGGCAGAATTAGATTTGTTATGCGAGGTGTTTGCAGATTTGCCTAGAAAAATGCAAGTTGAATTGATTAAAGAACTCTCTAATACAGGGGAAAATGCAGTTGCTATCAAATTATTTTTTGCCCCAGCAGTTTGGAGAAATATTCAGAATTATTATTCTGCAGTGAAAGGTTTAAGTGCAAAAGAAATAAAGACAAAAACTTTTCAGTATGGACTGGCTTTAAGTCATTATTTTTTCTCCACCACGCAAAGCTTGTTAAAAGATCATCCCATTTTAAAACGCGGTGTCTTTAGATTGGATATCTCGCCAATCGGAGGCAATATTGCAAAAACATTGAAAGGCCTATTGGATGGAGATGGTGAAGTTCCCGCAGAAATTGGCATTTTGCCGAATTCTTATTTTCCCCAATTAAACAATAAGTATTCTACCGAGGGAATCATCGGGGAAGTCCCCAAGGACCTACCGGTTAATTTAGAAAGAAAAGTTAAGACCATAATGATTGAGTTTAAGCAAAGTCAAAAATTCTCAGCATTAAATCGTGCGACAATTCACAAATTTTATGATGGCGGCGCCGAAATTTTACCTCAGGTGGCCAGTCTTAGCGATGTCAGGAGATTGAATATTGGAGAAATTGTCTACGATCAGAGTAATTTACCTGCTCAGGAACAAGTTGCAGGCTGGCTCGAGACGACTTTTCAAGATGGGATTTATATGACCATAAGGCCTACCCGGCCGGTCGTTGTGGTTAGATCATGGGATGGCAACCCCAACACCGCTGGTCTGCTAGGAGAGTTTTTCTCAGCGGGTATGCTGGATAAATTTAGTACAAAACATAAGCTTGCGGTTCTTCCCGAATGGAATAATAAAATGACCGAAGTGAGTCTTTACGAGTTAAGGCCGGGCACTATCATTAGAATTCGCCTCGCTGAAAAACAAACGAGTCGAACGGGAACGACCATGCCTGGCGGAGAGTTGCAAATCCATATTCCTAATCCAAAAGAATTGTATCGGCACAATAAACTCACTGAGGTGAGGAGAATTAAAACAGATGAAATCATCTCTCTGGTGGCAAAATCTGATTTCCCCGAATTTGATCGCGCTATGGTGTCCATTTTGCTGAATGATCGTTTATATGACCATCCACGATTGGGGAAAATCAAAACTCGCCTCTTCGTTGGTGAAAAAACTTTATGGTTTTAGTGGCGATCACGATGAAATTCTTGTGACGGCATTAAAAGCTGATCCTATTTTGGCCTTCGAGTACGATCAATTGGTGCCAGAGATGAAAACATTATTAATCAATGGGCTAAAAGCTAATTTTAATATAGGGCAACTTGTGCAGGGAGAGAGTACCGCCGCGGCCTTAAAGTCTCTGGTGGGTTTAAGGCCAGATGAATTTAATCTTTTTGTCTCGCATATCTTTTTTGATATAGCTGGTGCCCTAGGGCATATTGCTCCCGCTGGCAGTAAACTTATGACAGAAAACCTCTATAGTGGAATTCGTATTATCTTAGAAGAAGTGCCCGCATTGCTCAATGGTTCGGCAAATGTTTTGCAAGTTTATTTTAAAATTATGCAGGCGATTGGAAAATTAATAAATATAGAGGTTAAAACCATCGAGGATATGACCCTTCTGCGTATGGCAAAATTATTGGGAGTGGATTCTGCTTTAAGTTACGGAGAATTTCGTAGCACCTTTAATCAATTAGTTCCTCTAGAACAAAATAAACTTTTGCAGGGATTTGCAGTCTCAGGTTTCGATGATGGGTTGGCGCTGCTGCCTTATTATGGCCCGCGAGTTTTAAAATTTATCGAAAAAGGTTTGAGTAAGAATGGCCAAGTTGTCGTCGATAAGATCGAGAGTTATCAATTAACCCTCGCCTCATTTGTGAAGGTTTTAGCGGCCTTTACAAAGAAAACCGCACGGAGAACTGATATTGGTGTTTATACACTTGAATTTACAGATTGTTTTGTAAAATGATGAGAGATGATTGATTCAACAATCGGAAATGAAATCCTGCGCCGTATAGAGTTCCTTACCCCGCTGTTGGCGAATTTTTTGCTGGCATTTTTTCTGTGCGCGGTACTCCTTGAAAGAGATCAATGATTGACTTTCTTCATCGTAAATATTTAAAAAAGCGCAGTGAAAACTTTCTTTGAGAGTTAAGGTAATGGGAGTTTGGAAGAGCTCGTTGTCATTCATGCATTTTTCTAAATTATAATTGGGGATAGCGTGGGACAAGTGATGCAGATGGTGCAGACCTATATTGCCCGAGGCATATTGTAGAATTCTCGGCAATTTGTAATACGAAGAACCTTTGAGAGCGGCATCGAAAAAGCTCCAATTTTCTTCTTTTTCCCAATAGGGATGAGCATATTGATGTTGGACATAAAAGAGCCATGAACCAACGGAACAAGCGACGATACTGATGGGCGCCTGAACTAAAAAGAAATTTTTCAGTCCAATGGTGAAGTAGCAGAGAGTTAAAATCCCTAGCAAGGCAAGGTTGGTGAGGTAAACACTTTTTCTCTCTCTGGCGCCATCTATTTTCGCGGTAAATCTATACTCTATGGTGAAGATCATTAACGGGCCGAGAAAAAAAGTCATGAAGGGATGGCGATAACAATGATAATAAAGTTTATGAAACCAATTTAATTTTTCATACTCTTTGATGGAATAGGTCAGCATATCGCCAATGCCTCGCTTGTCTAAATTGCCCGAGGTGGCGTGATGAATACCGTGACTTTTTGTCCATTGCCAATAGGGAGTCAGTACAAGAATACCACAGAGATAACCAATAATTGTTCTCAATCTTTTGGATTTAAAGTAATTGCCATGGCCACAATCGTGAAAAATGATAAACAAGCGCACCGAAAAAACTGTGGAAAAAAGACAAAAGAGCAGGGTTAACCAATAGGATACCCGCAAGGATTGGTAGGCCAAAAACCAAGTGAGGGCAAACCCCATTAGGGTGCTGAGAAATTGCCACCAACTTTTTTTATGATCTGCTTGGGCATAAGGTTTTACTAATTTTTGCCAATTGTCTGCTGTCTGCGCCAAATTCTTCATGACTCCTCACTCCTGTGCCTGTTTCTCTCTTAATAATAACAGTGTTGTGGTCATTAATTTGTAAAAGTAGTGTAAAAGCTTAGGAACGCAAACTTATTAAGTTGGCAGATGGATGGCATGACCGGCGACAAAGCCCGATGCCCATGCCCATTGAAAATTAAAACCACCTAGTTGACCGGTCATATCAACCACCTCTCCAATGAAATAAAGCCCTTTCACTTGATGCGCTTCCATGGTTTTTGAATTGAGCTGACTAGTCGCCACCCCACCTTTTGTTACTTCGGCCTTTCTGAAACCCTCAGTGCCCGCTGGGATAATGCTAAATTGTTGGATGCATTGAGCGAAGGTAAGCAACGCTTTATCGGAGAGTTCACAGCTGGCAGTGTGTTCTGCAAAAGGGGCAAAAAGCTGCAGCCAACGCTGTAAAAATTTGGCCGGTAGATAATCTTTCAACAAGGCCTTGACAGATTTTGTGGATTTGTTTTTCAATAAATATTGGGCGAGGTCGAGGCGCGGGCAAAAATTTATTTGCAATGGGGTTTTAGGTTCCCAGTAGAGGGAGGCCTGCAAGACCACGGGGCCACTGAAACCTTTATGGGTAAAGAGGAAATCTTCGGCAATGATACGCTTGCCAACGGTGATGGTCGCCGCTAGTGCGAGCCCGGACATGCCGTGAAACATTTCTAAATCAGCTGGCGCTAGGGTGAGGGGCACTAAGGCGGGAGTGGTGGCAGTGGTTTTAAGCTTGAATTGGCGTGCGATTTTCAGGCCAAAATCGGTGGCACCGAGAGTGGGGAGGGAGAGACCGCCCGTGGCAATAATAAGCTGCTGAGAAGTGAATTCTTGCAGCTTTCCGTCCACCAAAGTCGGCACGATAAATTGTTTTTCGTGGATAATCTTTTGCACGGCAATGCCCGTCAACAAATGCACCCCTTGTTGTGTGCATGCGCTTTTTAAGGCGCGAATGATTTCCTTGGCGGAGGTGGTACAAAAAAGTTGGCCGTGTTTTTTTTCAAAATAATCAATATTATATTTTTCGATAAAACGAATAAAGTCTTGAGGTGTGTATTGCGCTAGCGCGGATTTTACGAAATGTTTATTTTGCGAATGAAAATTTTCGGCAGTAGTGTGCAGATTGGTAAAATTACAGCGTCCGCCCCCAGAGATTAAAATTTTCCTGGCGGCATCACGATTATGCTCTAAGAGGAGAATATTGCCACCTCTGGCGGCCGCAGTAAGCGCACACATCATGCCTGCTGCACCGGCGCCAACGATGATGGCATGGTAATTTTTCATGATCTCCTAGCTGAGTTTTAAGGATGGCCCACTTAGTTCACATTCCTAATTATTAATCGCCTCGAGCACGGCCGCTCTTAGAGGTTCCTCACCAAAACTTTCCAAGGCCTTGCCGTTGATAAAAAAAGTGGGGGTGCCCCTGACCTTAAGTTGCACGGCGTCCGCCATATCCAATTGCATAATTTTTTCTATCGCCGGGTTGTCCATATCTTGTTTAATTTTCTCTATGTCCAGCCCCAGTTGTGGCAGAAAGTCCCAAATTAATTCTGGTCGCGGTTGATGGTGATCCCCCCATAGAGGTTGTTTTTCAAAGAGTAATTGCAAAGTTTCCCAAAATTTTCCCTGTTGCCGTGCCGCCTCGAGAATACGCACGGCAAATTTAGAGTTTTTATGCAGGGGAGTGTAGCGGATCACCAGCTTTATTTTTCCTGGATGCTCGGCGATGATCTGTTTTACGATGGGATAGAAGCGCCGACAAGATTCACATTCCGGGTCCAAAAACTCCACAATAACCGCTGCCGGTTGTTCACTGCCCATGGTGGGGGAGTGGTCTCTGATAAAGACTTCGATATTTTCTTGCGCCAAAAAGCTGATCTGCTTGGCCTGATTCTTTTTGTAAAAGCTGGCACCCACTACAAAGGCAAGAATGAGCACGGCACTTGAAATTCCAATGATGATTTTTTGATTTTTCAACGGATAAATCTCCTATAAAAGATGATGAGTAAAATGAGTAGTAGTGAGAAGGCCAGTAGCGAGAGCAGGGGAATGGTGATAAATCCCCCCCAATCAATCCACACGGCGCTACAGGAAACTCCCGAGCGGCAGGGCGTAGCGCTCTCTGGTATAATGCCCCAATGCAGGAGATTATGATAGAGGGCGCTGACCAGTCCCCCGACGACGAGGGGGAGTGAAAATTTAAAGACCCCGCGATCTAGCGGCAGGAGACCACATAAAAAGATCAAGACTAAGGGGTACATAAAAATTCTTTGATACCAACAAAGCATGCAGGGAAGAAATTCCATGACCTCGCTAAAAAAAAGACTGCCCACGGTGGCGGTGGTAGCGATGAGCCAGCACAGAAAGATAAGGCCAAAGGCCGATGAATTATTTTTTAAATCAGTCATTACGGCCAATCATAGAATAAGCGCGAGCAATCTTCAATGCTTCCTGTGCAAAAAATTTGTAACGCCACGAACTTCACTACTGGCGTTAAATACCCCTTCCCAAAGCCTGCGCCACCCCTTACACTAAATCCTGGTGTTTTGAGGATGGATCAAATGAATAGTTTCGAAGTTAATTTTGATGGGCTGGTTGGCCCCACCCATAATTACGCAGGCCTCTCCCTAGGCAACGTCGCCTCCAGTATAAATGCTGGAGTTATCTCCCATCCAAAGGCAGCGGCGAAACAGGGCCTCGCCAAGTCATTAGCGTTGCGTAATTTAGGCCTCAAGCAGGGCATTTTACCGCCCCACGAGCGGCCGCATCTGCCGACTTTGCGGCGTTTAGGTTTTACTGGCAGCGATGAACAAATACTGGCAAAGGCCTATAAAAAGGCGCCAGCGTTGCTCTCTGCTTGTTATAGTGCCTCCCCCATGTGGACCGCCAATGCCGCCACCGTTTCTCCCAGTGCGGACACCCAAGATCACTTGGTGCATTTTACCCCCGCCAATTTAAATAGCAAATTTCATCGCTCCATCGAACCGCAGACAACGGGTAAAATATTACAAAAAATTTTTAGCGCAGAAAAATATTTCCAGCACCATCGGCATTTACCAGCGGGCAGTGATTTTGCCGATGAGGGCGCCGCCAATCACACACGATTTTGCCAGCAGTACGGTGCAGTGGGAGTGGAATTTTTTGTCTTTGGTCGTTATGCTATGGAATATGGGCGGCCCGCTCCGGTTAAATTTCCCGCCCGCCAAACTTATGAAGCGAGCATGGCCATCGCTCGCCTGCATGGCCTCGACCCAGCAAAAACCGTCTTTGCGCAACAAAACCCCGCCACCATCGACGCCGGGGTTTTTCACAATGACGTGATCTCCGTGGGCAATAAAAATGTGTATTTTTTCCACGAGCAGGCGCTGCTCGACAGTAAAAAGGTCTTGGCAGAAATTAAACAAAAATTTGGTGCTGGTGCCTTTTTCGCCATCGAAGTTCCCCAGCAACAAGTCAGTGTGCAGGATGCGGTGGCGAGCTATCTGTTTAATAGTCAATTAATTTCTTTAGAACAAGATAAAATGGCCATTGTGGTACCCCAAGAATGCCGCCAGAAAAAAAATGTTTGGGACTATTTACAATACCTTATTACCTTGGATAATCCCATCAAGGAGGTGCAAGTTTTCGATGTCAAAGAAAGTATGAAAAATGGCGGCGGCCCGGCCTGTCTGCGTTTGCGAGTGGTTTTAACAGCGCAAGAATACCAAAATATCAACCCCGCTGTGCTCTTAACCGATCAACTTTATACCACCCTCAACGCATGGATCGACAAATATTATCGCGAGCAAATCGCGCCCCAAGATCTCGCCGATCCACAATTATGGAGAGAGTCCAGGCAGGCGTTGGACGAACTCACCCAAATTCTCAAATTGGGTGCTATCTATTCCTTCCAAAACTAAAAATGATCATTTTTTTTTTTTTATTAAAAAATGAGAGACTCTCAAGCGACGAAGACTGTGTTTGGAATGCGAAGTTAAATGTGAAATTGAGTAAAACTCTAGTGGGTGACTCTGCGAATGCAATAGGCCTACACGGAGAATATGACATGGATTGGGTTAGGAACACAAACTTATCACTGGAGATGAAATGCTAGAACAAAGTGTTCTTGGAGGTATCCATGCAAAATTACCTAAATTATTAAAAGTTATTGATCAAGTGATTTTTGATGTTGTTATGAGAAAACGTGAGGCCGATGCATCAGATGCTGATTTAGAGTCAAATTCTTATCGCTTATCTTTGGTTGTGAACGATAGTTCTCAACGATTTAACGGGAAGGTATTTTTTGAGTTAGGTACGGATTCCACTGACCAAGAGTTTGGCAACGCAGGCGTTATATTTACAGGAAGAACATCTGACAGAAGAGATTTAACAGATGATGCGCTTCCATGGTTTTTGAATTGAGCTGACTAGTCGCCACCCCACCTTTTGTTACTTCGGCCTTTCTGAAACCCTTAGTGCCCGCTGGGATAATGCTAAATTGTTGGATGCATCGCCAAATTCCAACTCGCGAGCGGCATTATGCGCCTGACAAATCACCCGCAAGTTCGCCACAGTCGAGGCGCCGCCAGCGCGCACCGGTTGGATATGAACGTAGACCAAAAAAATTTTCGCCGAGCAACGCCTACCGCTTACAAAGTCATTATGCTCGCATCGCTAGGCAGCGTTGACGGGCGAGTGAAGTGAAAATTGGCGCCACGCTGCTCGCATCGCTAGGCAGCGTTGATGGGCGAGTGAAATGAAAATTGGCGCCACGCTGTTCACGTCGCTAGGCAGCGTTGATGGGCGAGTGAAGTGAAAATTAGCGCCACGCTGTTCACGTCGCTAGGCAGCGTTGACGGGCGAGTGAAATGAAAATTGGTGCCACGCTGCTCGCGTCGCTAGGCAGCGTTGACGGGCGAGTGAAGTGAAAATTAGCGCCACGCTGCTCGCGTCGCTTGGCTGCGTTGACGGGCGAGTGAGATGTGAATTGATTCTTTTGTAGCACTTGTCATTTAGCGGATGCGAATAAGAGGTGGGCAATAGAGAGTGATTCTGTTTTATTTCATTTTTTTCTGGCGTAGCTGGGTGGATAATCTAAGGGGTAAATTATTTACAATATTTTTGATTGAGGTAATTTAATTTCGAAAGTTATTGGGTTCTCTCGTTTAATAAGGGCAATACTTCCATGATTTTCTTTTAAGAGGGAGGCGGTAATACTTAAACCGAGGCCGGTGCCTTTACCTACATCTTTAGTGGTAAAGTAGGGGTCAAATATTTTGTCCGCCACTTTTTTGCTAATACCTGGGCCAGCATTTGATATTTGTACATAAACGCAATCTTTGTCGTGGAAGGCCGTAATCTTTATCCATTTTTCAGAAAGTTCTGCGATGGCATCATAGGCATTGTTGAGTATATTGAGAAAGACCCTACTGAGATGAACACTATCGTAATGAAGCAGAGTGTCGAAGCTTTTATTTTCCTTATTCATTGTTATGTGAACGCCTTGAGTTTTAAATTTTTCTTGAGAGAGGGAAAGAGCGAGGTTAATGGACTCCCGTAGTGGAACGGTCTCCTTGTTCGTATTGACCTCGCCGCGGGAGACGATCAGCATCGATTTGACGACTTTATTTATTCTCGCAATAGTTTCATCAATATTATCCAGGCAGTGAAAAACTTTTTTTTCGTCTACGATATCCTTTTTTAAAAACATTTTAAGCAGATCAGAGTTTCCTTGAATGATGGTCAGTGGATTATTGATTTCATGAGCTATACCGCCGGCCATTTGCCCTAAAGCGGCCAGTCTCGAAGCCTTTTCCATCACCGCTTTTTGTTTTTCGTTCATTTTTTCAAGGGTGACAACTTGCCTTCTTTGAAATTCCGTTCCGTAGAGGCCGAGCATAAAGACAATGATCGCAAATGCAAAATAAATAAGGAAATCTATATTTTTAAAAAGTGAGGTTTCGGATTGCACAAATATTTCTGCATGCACAGAAAAATTTGGGAAATGAACTTGAGTCATGGTTTGTTTGTCTCTATTAAAGTTATCCCTATAAAGATCAAAAATAATGAGAGGCAAATTAATTGTTGAAATAAAATCGATACGCACAGGGGTATGCACAACATTTTTGGTTAAATCATCCTTCAATGATTTTTTATCCATAATAATTTGCACGATTCCAGTGACCCGGGCCTGTCTATCTTGGTCATCTGTAAAGGGTCCTCTGCCACTGTATGTAGGTTTGATGAAAATTAATGTTTTATCATTGGCAATCAAGGCCATATTTCCCGATTCAATAATTGATTGCAAAGAATTTTTTTGCATCAGGGTATATTTTTCGTTTTTTCTTTTACTTCCACGTATTGTCATCTTGGAAAATTTCGTAAAACTAAATTTGTCGGTCAAAAGCATATTTTCGGAAAAATGAATCTGACTATATTTAATGGTGGAAATTTGTTGGTTTTGAGAAATTAATTTATAGCAAAGGTCGGAAAATTCTTGTTGAGTCGTAACGTTTTGCCGCCAAAAAAAGACGGCAATTGATGACGAGAACGAGTGGGCAACGGTGAAATTTTGTTTAATGGCTTGGATAGTTTTTTCTAAAAGAAATTTAGTATTTTTTTCATTTTGTAAATTGGTCTTTTGCACACCAATAATAATAATAAACGTAGAAAGTACCAATGAAAGAAAAAGGGTAATAAACCCAAATTTAAAAACTTTGGGAAATTTTTTTGCTGGCATATATATCGGCTACCTTTTTATTTTACCTTTGAACCAGTAGTTTTTCTTGATATCAAACCAAAATTTTCTTTTTTTATGCCAGAAAAATATTGCTGTTAAATTGTCTCCATCGAGAGTGCCGGACCACTGAATGGACCCTTCTGTTTGGCTGGTGGTGGTGGCGGAAAAATTTATTTTATTTTTGTCCATCACCGTGGTGTATTTTGCTGAGTTAAAGCCATATTGATCACAATCTGTCGATCTAAAAAGCCCATCGCTAAAAATGATCTCATCGTTGCCGTAAGCCTTGCCGCCCTTTTCACCGATTTTTCCATAAAAAGTTTTGCCATCTAAGAGTTGGCCCTGCGCCCTTGTCACGGCCGGTTGTAGGCCAAAAACTAACAATGTGATGATCAAAAAAATGCTTGATGCCAGTAGCTTGTATTTTTGCATAGAGGACTCCTATGCTGGTTATCATACGGGTGAAAAATCGTTATTCAAGTTTTAATTTTAATCGTCTGCAAGGAGGAATCATATTGGTCTTTTGTGTTGCGGTGAGTTGATTTGTCCTGTCTACAAATTAAGCAAATACTGCAGGGAGGACGGAGCTATTGAAAAGCAAAAGAGCACCTAAGGTGCTCGATTAATGATTGCTGCTATCTATAAGAGAGATTAGCGCCTATTGCTAATCATTTAAATAATTGTACAAGGCGCTGCCCCAAAATTTTCCCGTTGCTGTAAATAGGCCTTCGGGGTAGACCCCGCCAAAAGTTGCAAACCTACTTTCATAATGGTTTATCAATTGTCCAAACGATACTCCTGCTGTTACTACTGCAATAGGGAGCAAAAGACGCTTTGCTAGGACTCTCGCAAGCTTCGGCCCACTACGACCAAGTTCACTCATTCCAAATAATGTTCTATCATATGAATATGTTCTCAATAAGGACGCTGCAAATTGTGATCCTGCAAATATCAGAAAAGCATGGGAAGGTTTTTTTCCTTTTGACTTGTTAGCATCCACATCCTGTTCTATCAAGGCAAAGGCCTGCATTTTTTTGGTATCAACGGAGGAAAGAGCTGCCTCTTCACAGTCGTCATCTCCACAAACTAGTACCGTTGTAAGATGAGAAAAATCATTCAAATTCAGGGAAATAGAATTCTCTTTGGCCGAATCACTGGCATAAGATGAACAAGACAACAAGATAAAAAATAATACGCTAAAATAGGTTTTCATAATCGACTCCTTTCCTTAATGATTAAAAATGTTTTTTACGAGTTGGCGAAACACACCATTCCCATGTTTTTATTTTTTACAAGTGTTAAAACTTTAGGCAGGCGGCGCGAGCACAAGCTGCTAAAAATATAACATTTGCATAATGCATGTCTTAGATGGACACAAAAATGATGCCAAACCTTTTTTATATCAATGAGAATTTCCTTTTGCTGGCACCGTTTCAGGACACCACTAGTCGGGTATTCTCTGCGCCATCCGAGTGCAGACCGCTCGCACCAGAGCGCCAGCGCAGCAAAAAGCGCCAGCGCAGCAAAGAGCGCCAGCGCAGCAAAGAGCGCCAGCGCAGCATAGAGCGCCAGCGCAGCATAGAGCGCCAGCGCAGCAATAGAGCGCCAGCGCAGCAAAGAACACCAGCGCAGCAAAGAACACCAGCGCAGCAAAGAACACCAGCGCAGCAAAAAGCACCCACGCAGCAAAAAGCACCAGAGCAGCAAAAAGCACCAGAGCAGCAAAAAGCACCCGCGCAGCAAAAAGCGCCAGCGCAGCAAAGAGCGCCAGCGCAGCAAAAAGCGCCAGCGCAGCAAAGAGCACCAGCACAGCAAAAAGCGCCAGCGCAGCAAAAAACGCCAGCGCAGCAAAAAGCACCCACGCAGCAAAGAGCGCCAGCGCAGCAAAAAGCGCCAGGGCAGCAAAGAGCGCCAGCGCAGCAATAGACCGCCAGCGCAGCAAAGAGCGCCAGCGCAGCAAAGAGCGCCAGCGCAGCACCAGAGCGCC
>Ga0316206_1000978_pt1 | contig 29866 bp, 25 predicted proteins | sample 6monthpyrite_MG_FD_204942 | JGI IMG/M metagenome (GOLD analysis project Ga0316206, IMG submission 204942) | Microbial mat bacterial communities from mineral coupon in-situ incubated in ocean water Damariscotta River, Maine, United States -... | ecosystem: Environmental > Aquatic > Marine >... | reverse complement strand
GTTCAGGCTCGTCGATTTACGATATATTTAAGGTGAAGCCTCATCACTTAAAAAGCTCATTCAAAGTAGGGCAGGGCAGTCCCAGCTTTGACCTGATTCATTTTCAACTGCCTGCTTAAAAACAGAGTAACGCTGTGTGGGCTTCACTTGAAAGACAAGATCAAAAGCTTCTCTTACATTTGTTGAACCCACTACTGATTCAAAATGCTTATTTACATAAGCTAATCGTTCTTGTGGTTTTGCTCCCACTATTGTCATAGCATCTCGAGTTAAGCCACAAAAGTTATCAAAATCACTATTAACTATTCCGGCCGAGGAATTAAATCAAAATATGGGGCGGTGACAAATACAAAAGTACAAAAGCATAAAAAGTAAAAAGGGGTCAAGTTGAGCCTCCCCCTTTGATTCTATGAAGTGATGGTAGCTGCCGCTAAATTATGATGTCTGATAAGCTAGGGGAAGTCCAATCCGGCTCAATACCACTTTTCAGCCTAAGGTAGCATAACTTTAAATATAGTCATTCCTGAACCTTGATCAGCCATATAAACGCTTTCACCAAAAACAACAATTCCAACAGCTCGATTAAAAGCATTATAAAAACCTACTCTCAAAGGTGATGAGATATTTCTAAAATCTATCACATATAAGCCTTCGAATCCCCCGTAAGAATCACTTGCAATGTATGCATAATTATCTTGAATTTCGATATCCACTGCACCTTGATAACGAAAAGAGTCAAAAAGAACGGTTTCTACAGGCAAGGTAGGATCGGATATATCAAACACTCGTAAGCCATCAGCCCTATCTAGCACATAAGCATATTGGTTTGAAATGACAATTTTATACGCTGTAGATCGTGTATTGATAGCAGCACTAGTAATGTCATAAAATGCAACCTCAACTGGCAACAAAGGATTACTTATATCAATAACACGCAAACTTTGACCAGCTGTGACAAATGCATAGTCACCATCCACAGCTACATCTATAGCACCTTCATCTGGTATCCCAATAAATGAGACCTCTACAGGAACTGGATTACTTATATCTATGATACGTAGGCCACTTTCCCAATCAGCAACATATGCATAATTACCATTAACCGTAACTGCCAAAGCAAATCCTGGCGTATCGTAAAAACCAGTTTCAACTAAAGCAGTCGGATTAGTTATGTCAATAATACGCAAACCACCTTGCCCCGATGCAACATACGCACGATTACCTACAATTTTTACTTCTACTGGATTACCCTTCAGAGCTGTTAAGCCAAGTTCAACAGGCTTGGATTGTTGACTAATATCAACGACTCTTAAATCATAAGGCGTCAATACATAGGAAAGCCCCCCTACCACTTTGATATCATTTGTAGACCCAATAGATGCATCATAATAACTTAGATGTGGCAATGGAATAATGTCATTAATGTTTGCAGCAGGATTACTAATATCGAATATATACATGCCTTGCCTAAAAGTAGTAGCATATAAATAATTTCCTTCAACAAAAATAGTATCAAGAGAAATTACAGTTAATACATCATTAATATACTCTGAAAGGGATATAGGTCCAACTCGAACAGGCATAGTTGGTTGGGTTATATCAAAAATATTTATAGCTCCGGAGTTTTCTCTTACATATAAAAGATTTCCATTTAATATTAAATCTCTTACACTAAATTGGGCATCATCAAATATGGCAACCTCAACAGGGTTTGTAGGAACTGAAATATCGACAATTATCATTCCTTCATTACTTGCTGATAAATAGGCATAATTACCACTTATAGCAGCATCTCCTGAACCACTTGAGACTCCACCACCTGAAGGCACAGAAGTTTGAAAGAAGCCGATCTGCACCGGCAATGCCGGATTTGTTATATCTATAATATGTAATCCTGTTTTATCTACCAAGTACGCAAAACCACTATTAATAATTATTCTATTTGTAAATTCTCGTATTACATATTTACCGATTAGAGTTGGTGATTTTGGATCACTAATATCTATTATTCTCAATCCGTTAGAACCAGCGGCATAAGCATAATTTCCGCTTACTTTTATATGACTAAAGCCAGGATTTGAAGTAGAAGTTAATGAACCGACCTTAAACGGCTTTAAAGGATTACTAATATTTACGATTTGAAGCCCTGCACCACCAGCCGCTATATATGCAAACTCCCCTTGCACAGCCACTTCTAGTGCTTCGCCTGGGACATCAACATACGAAACCTCAAGCGGATTAGTTTTATCGCTAACATCGAGTATTTTCAAAATACCCTCAGCGGCAATATAAGCATAATTGCCTTGTACCGTCACTGATCTTGGTTGCCCTTTAAAGAAACCTCCTACAAAAGCATCCGAACAAGTAACCGTAATATCACTTATTCCAATATCGGGCAACACTCCGCTTGAGTTACTAAGAACACAATTCTGATTATCTGGTTGCACCTTTACTCTAACCACAAAATCACTACCAATTTCCAGAGCATCGTCAAATGTAAAGCTTCCATTTTTCGTTATTTTAAATTCACTGGTAGCACTAAAGCTTAAAGCTAACTCACCTCCTTCAGCTAATCCTGCAACTGTACCTCCTATTGTTGAATCATTATCTACATTAATTACATTAACGTCTCCAGGCAAGAGCCCATTATAGTTTGGGTCATTTGAAACTGCAGTACTCAAATTAATCTTGTAATTCTGGTTTCCATCAAACACATTGTCATCTATCCCAGTAACAGTAACAATTTTGGAATTACTCCAATTAGCTGGTGTAAAACTTATAGATGACTTATCAACAATGCCTTCTGCTTGATTTGAACTAATTATGTTTATCTCTACGTTTGCAGTAGGCTGAGTGCTTAGCTTCACTGAAAATTGTGCTACACCTCCACTTTCACTAGTGTTTTGATTAATAGGACTTACTATAAATTCTGGCGTAATTTCACTTACATCTGTCACCGTTATGATAATAGTTTGTTCAATAGAATTAACACCATCATATGCAACAATATTGACAACATAAGAATTATTTTTATCTATATCTAATGGCACTTCAAAATCAGCAGCAACCTTAAAATCTAATATGCCACTAGCGTTATTAATAGTAAATAATGCCTGATCAGTCTCATTGCTCAGGCCTAAACTATAAACTATTGCATCAGAATCCACGTCTGTCGCCATGGCCACATAACCAGTAACGATAGAATTTTCTGCCACAAAAGCATTGTTAGCACTTATGAAAACGGGTTGATTGTCATTAATATTATTAACTTTTATTGCGACACTTTTAGATACTACAGTGGTACCGTCAGTTGCATCAATTACAATTTCATAGCTATTATCTTGGTTGTCATCAACAGGAGCTTCATAGTCAGGTGCTACATTAAAACTTAATTCACCACTCTCACTATCAATACTAAATAATGAATTGTCAGTACCTTCCGTTAAGCTATATATTATCGTATCACCATCATCATCAACTGCGGTCGCTATATATCCTGTATTCAATTGATTTTCACTTACCTCAAAGATTGATGTACTAGTGTAAGCAGGACTACCTTTAACATCAATAACAGTAACACGAACCGTTTTCGCTAATATATTACTCCCATCACTTACGCTAATTTCTACTATATAAATATTATCCGCGTTATTATCGGCCGGAGACTCAAAATCTGATGCAGAATTAAACCCTAGTACACCACTTTTACTATCAATACTGAATAACGAACGATCAACACCCCCAGTCAAACTAAAACTCAGCACATCATCATCTATATCAGTAGCCACGGCCACATAGCCTATAACCGTAGTATTTTCTAAAACATTAATATTATCATCACTAACAAAAACTAGATGCGGAGGCATATCAGAATCATCTTTAGCATCCGTACCAGCACTAATTTCTAAGATATTACTAAACCCATCATTATCATCATCATAGCTGGTGTCATAAGCGGCTTCATCAACACTTAAGGTGTTATTGCCGACGCCAACGTTCAGCTCCTGGGTTACGCGAGCTAACATCAGTGGGGTGTTCGAGTTAGCCGTGACGATATATTCAAACTCAATGCTGAAGGAATGCATGCCTTCGGTTAGTCCACTTAGGTTAATCCCGGCATTGTCACCATTAATGGTCATTTTCTGGCGAGCACCGTCATCTACGATGATGTACGCATTGAGCGTGCCTTCAGTTAGCAACGTGGTTTTTAATTCGCTGGGTAGTGATACACCGCTTTTATCTTCTGTGGGTTTGGTTCCAACGTTGGAGCTGCCGGAGTCACAGGCGAGCATCGGTAAGATGAGTAAACTTATGAGCATTAACGATGAGATTTTTTTGAGAAAAAGCGGGAAGCTGTGCATACGTAACATCCTGTAAATTAATTTTTAAATTAACTTAAGTAAAAAGGCTTTAGATTAAATTTTTAGCGAAATAAATTAAGGAAGCGGTGCAGACACAACAACAGTTGATCCAGTATCAGTCGGTTCGCCACCGCCACCACCACCGCCGCCACCTGCAGCTGCGCCTGCAACTAATACGCCGAGACCAATCCAGAACCATTTATTGCTGAAGATACTGTCATCATCGTCTTTGGGTTTACTGCCGTTTTGGGTATTGGCGGCCAGCGCATCATTATTGATGGTTTTTACACTGAGAGGGGAAAAGGCATAACCGTGTAACAAGGAGTTACCGGCGCGATCGACGGCTTGAATGTAATATTCAATGCCGGGTTGTTTAATTTTATTGGCGTGAATAATGGCGTAGTACTGATTACTTTTCGGCTGGTTTTGCATTTGCAAACGCTGGTAACGCTCGGTTCCAATTACCCGGTAAAACAACATCACCTGTTTAACCGCCACGTTATCGGTGACCACCACGCTGATTTTATGTGATTTACCGGAACTGACCTTATCAATGTATTTGGGTTGGGTAATTTCCGGCGGGGTTAAATCGCCTGAGGGCAGGGAAAGCTGTGCGGCTCGTAATACGGGGGAGAATGCCAACGCGTGGCAGAAAAAAAGCACGACGGCTTTTTGTATTATTTTTTTTATCACTTTAATCATCCGGCTGAAGTTACTGCAGTGCTGCTTCCTTTCAATCCCTTTTTCATAAAACTGAATAGACAGTCACATATCTAACGCAAGATGCTAAGTGAGGCGTGGAAGCTTGTCAACTCTCGATCTTTTACTTTGCGATCGGTTATTACTAATATGAGTGAAGTACATGAGTGAGATAAATGTCTTACGCGTTATTGTGATTAAACTAGTTTGGCACATTATATCTGCCGCAATTCGCTTGCTCCCCCAAACGGGTGGTGTTTTCAGGCGGTAAGAGAGCGATTTTTAAGGACAGGAAACCTGACATAGCAACCGCTGTGTTGTGACATTATGAGTTGCTTCACAGAATTGACTAATTAAATTGTGCGCCTGTTTTTCTATCGCTACACTCAAACAACTATCACTGCTACCGCATTAAATTATAAAGTCTCGTCATCCCAAATGTTAATACCGAATGCCTGTTCTAGAATCAAGTCGCCTTAAGGGTTAAACACCACTGGATTCCCTATAAAGGCATTCGGGAATGACGAAGCTGCTTTTTTTTCATGTCTCGTTTAACCGCCTACATGATTACAGGATGTGACATAGGGTTTAGCGTTTCATTTTTAAAATTTAACGGGGCAGCAGTGAATTATTATAATAACAATGAGTTTGTCAAAAGTGATACACAGGGAAGTCATGCTTTATTGATGAGTTTGAGTTGAGTTTGGAGATGTGTTTCATGCAAAATTTTGTAAAATTATCGGTTTTATTCTTATCAATTTCGGGTTTTTTGGTTTTGCAGGCCTGTGGCGGAGGCGGTGGTGGTACACCGAGTAACTCTGATGATACACCAGTAGGGGTTTCTTTAAACGCCGTTGGCAATAAACTAATTGCGCCTGGTACAGCACTTAACTTTACTGTTTCCGCATCTAACCCTGATGATAACTCAATCAGCTTTAGCACTAATTCTACTCATGCTATATACATGAATCAGGGTGCTTCATTTAACCCCGATACACGTCAGTTTAGCTGGACACCATCAGTGGAAGGCTCCCATCAAATTACATTTAATGTGACAAATAATGATGTAACACCGGTGGTCACGGATAGTGAAACTATCACGATTAATGTATCAAGCAGAGTTCAGTTGAATGCGATTGGCAATAAAACGGTTGGACCAGGGGGCACGCTTAATTTTACTGTTTCCGCATTCAACCCTGATAGTAACTCAGTCAGCCTTAGTACTAATTCATCACACGATATATACACAAATCAGGGAGCTATGTTTAATACAAGCACCGGTCAGTTTAGTTGGGCGCCATCAGTGGAAGGTACACACCAAATCACCTTTACAGTGACAAATAATGATGTATCTCCGGCGGTCACGGATAGCGAAACCATTACGATTAATGTATCAAGCAGAGTTCAATTAAATACGATTGGTAATAAAACCGTTGGACCCGGTGGCACGCTTAATTTTACTATTTCGGCATCCAACCCAGATAGTAACTCTATTAGCTTTAGTACTAATACATCACACGATATATACACAAGTCAGGGGGCTATGTTTAATACAAGCACCGCTCAGTTTAGCTGGGCGCCATCAGTGGAAGGTACTCACCAGATCACGTTTACGGTGACAAATAATGATGTATCGCCTGTGGCTACCGATAGTGAAACCATCACAATTGATGTAGCGAGCAGGGTTCAGCTGAACCCGATTGGCAGCCAATCGGTAACGTTAGGTGGCACGCTTAGCTTTAGTGTTTCGGCCACGAATCCGGATAGTAATTCTATTACGCTGGGTACTGATACAGCGCATATAATCTACACTAATCAAAATGCAGCATTTAGTGCAGGCACGGGTCAGTTTAGCTGGACACCTGCAGTTATTGGAAATCATTCGGTTAGTTTTAGCGTGACGAATAATGATGTATCTCCCCCTGTTATTCAAAGTGAAACTGTTTCGATTAATGTAACGGATTCTTCAGCAATAATTGCACAGGGTAAAATACTTTACGATATACATTGCTTAAGTTGTCACGGTCCAGGCGGTGAAAATGGAAGTAGTGCTGGAATAGTGATAGGAAGCCCTCCCGAACAAGTGAGGGGGGCTTTAGGCTTAGAGGAGGCTAACCTTCTTGTAGGTGCTATGAGTGGAATAGTTAATAGCCTAGCCAACCCAGTGGCCGACGCAAATTCAATTGGTTACTACCTATGTGATGTCGCGGGTGTTGATATCAATGATACGTTTAACTGTGCACCCTAATTACTAGAATATAAAACACTATGTTAAACTGCAGCCTCTTAACCGTAATTTTTGTTAGAGGTCTGCAGATTCTCCATGAGCCATTGCCTTTTTAGTATAAATCTATCCTTAAGCGGCTTTCTCGTCGCCCTGTTAAGCCTCGCTGCACATGCCGCGCCGATTCAGTATGAGCCTGCAACCGTCGATATGAAGCTGGTTCAGGTGTCTGACCATGTGTACTATGTGCAGGGCCAGCCAGGTGTTGCGACTGACAATCAAGGTTTTATCTCAAATGCCAGTGCGGTAATCACTTCGAAGGGGATTGTCGTTGTTGATTCTTTAGGTTCTCCCTCATTGGCGAATCTCTTTCTGGAAAAAATCCGAAAAATCAGTCCGCTGCCCGTGGTTAAGGTGATTGTTACCCATTATCACGCGGATCATATTTATGGTTTACAGGTATTCAAGGATCTGGGGGCGCAAATTATTGCGCCTGCTGGTTATCGGGATTATCTCGATGCGCCCAATGCTAACAATCGACTTGAAGAGCGACGGATGTCGTTATTTCCCTGGGTGAATCAGGATACGCGCTTAGTGGGGGCCGATGAAGTCATTGATACCAATTCCAGTTTTACCCTGGGTGATGTGACTTTTGATTTAAGCTATTTAGGCAGTGCGCATTCGGATGGTGATTTAAGTGTGCTGGTTAAGCCGGATAATGTGCTGATATCCGGTGATTTAATATTTGAGGGCCGGGTGCCCTTTACCGGCGGTTCTGATACGCAACACTGGTTATCATTACTTAAAGCGCTTAAACAGACCAGCTTAACCGCGTTAATTCCAGGGCATGGAGCGGCGGCTAAAAATCCCGATAAAGCCATTGAGATGACTCGAAATTATCTGCAGAAGATACGCGCGGTAATGAAAGCGGCCGTTGACGACTTAAGCAGTTTTGATGAAGCGTTTGATGCTGCCGACTGGTCTGAATTCGAGCATCTTCCCGCGTATAAAGCGGCGCATCGAAAAAATGCTTACGGCGTGTTTTTGTCGGTTGAGCAGGAGTTGCTTAATCAAGAATAGTTTGAGGCTGAGTCGTTAAGTTTTTTGATTTAATTATTTGTTTTAATTATTTATTTTTCTTATTTGTGTTTCTTGGTGTCAATATCTTTTCAGAGTCACTAGATTCCTGCCTTCGCAGGAATGACTGTGTTTGTTATGTTTGCGGGGCAGTACAGTGATTTTTCATCAGTTTTTCGTCATTATTAAACGTGTTTTAAATTTTATACAATAAATTTTATACAATAAATTTTATACAATAAATCATATGAGGTGGTAAATGTCAGAGGTTGTTTTAGTGACTATCTCAGGTCAGGATCGGGCAGGTTTAACGTCTGCTATTACCGGTATTCTGGCGAGTTACGATATTAATGTGTTAGATATTGGTCAGTCGGTTATTCACGAAAGTTTATCGTTGGGCTTTTTAATTGAATCGCCTGAGGATGCAAAGGGTTGCTCTGTTTTTAAAGATATTTTATTTAAAGCGCACGAGTTAAATTTAACGGCACGCTTTACACCCATTAGTAAACAGGCGTACCAACACTGGGTTGATGCCCAAGGTCAGTCTAAGCATATTGTGACGTTACTGGCGAATCAAATCACGGCAAAACATTTAAGCCGAGTCACGGAAGTGGTGACTGAACATGGTTTTAATATTGATCAAATCAGTCGACTTTCCGGGCGTTTGTCCTTAACGGAACAAATAGGCACAGAACAAATAGGCACAGAACAAATAGGCACAGAACAAATAGGCAAAGAGCAAACGGCTTCGGTTAAACCATCGTTGCCAAGAGGCGCATCGGTTCAACTGTCTTTAAGTGGCGATGTGCAGGATATACCCGCGATGCACGCTGCGTTTTTACAAATTTCTCAGCAGTTAGATCTGGATGTGGCGGTGCAGGAAGATAACCTTTATCGGCGAAGTCGTCGACTGGTTTGTTTTGATATGGATTCAACGCTGATACAGGTTGAAGTGATTGATGAGTTAGCAAAATCGGCGGGGGTGGGCGAGCAGGTTGCCGCGATTACCGAATCGGCGATGCGTGGTGAAATTGATTTTTCAGAAAGTTTTCGGCAACGTATGGCGCTGCTAAAAGGCATGGATGAATCGGTTCTAAAAGATATAGCTGAAAGCTTACCCATTACTGAAGGTGCCGCGCGTTTAATTAGTCATTTACGTCACTTCGGTTATAAAGTGGCGATTTTATCCGGTGGCTTTACTTATTTTGCCAATCACCTAAAAGAAAAGCTGGGGGTTGATTATGTTTATGCCAATCAACTTGATTTTGAAAACGGAAAGTTAACCGGTAAAGTGAAAGGCGACATTGTTGACGGCCAGATGAAGGCAAAATTGTTAGTGCAAATTGCCGAACAGGAAGGCATTAGTACCGAGCAGGTTATTGCGGTGGGTGATGGTGCAAATGATTTGCCGATGCTGGCGATTGCCGGCCTGGGTGTGGCCTTTCATGCAAAGCCGTTGGTCAAAGAAAAAGCCAAACAGTCTATTGCAAATTTAGGGCTTGATGCAATTTTATATTTATTGGGTATTCGCGATCGTGAGTTGGCCGAGCTGGAAGAAAATAAATAGCGCTGCGTATTGTGTTTAATTATGAATATTGACTCCCGGCTTGGTCCCCGTTTAACGGCAATTTTTGAACTCATTATAAAAATTCAGCAGAATAGAGCTTATCCTGTTATTTGGGATTGTTGTTGTGATCATGGTTATCTGGGAATCAAAATTCTGCAAAATAATTGCTGTGAACAACTTAAGTTCGTGGATAAAACACCGCATATTATCGAGGCATTATCTGATAAGTTGGCGTCGTTTGATATAGGTAACCACGAACTGCTGGTTGCCGATGCGGCTGAATTACACTTTTCTGCTGAACAGCGTCACCTGGTAATATTGGCAGGCGTAGGAACTGAAACGCTGATTAGTATTATCAATAAAATTGAAGCCAGTCATCCCACAGTGCAAATAGATTATATTTTATGCCCTAGCACCATAAAGCCTTTATTTCGCGAGTATTTATTTGAAAGAAAATGGGGCGTGTATGAAGAAAGGCTGGTTTGTGCGAGAAAGCGTTATTATGAAATAGTTTATGTGCAGGGAGAGCAACAGGGGGAATTAGATAAAACACTCAATAGAAAACCAGATGGGACTGTGCTGCCAACTATCTCTCTTAAGAGTGATTTATGGGATAAAAATAACCCGGATCATCAGCGCTTTTTGACTAAAATAAATAAGCAGAGAAAATCTAAACGAATTTTAACTAAAGCTTAACTGTGCTCGCTCAGGCTTTATCTATATTCTGATAGTAGGCAATGACTCAAACTAGCCATAAGCGGTCGTTAACCGTTTTATTTACTTGATGTTTTGCGCACTGCTGTGGCGCATGACCATCAGGGACAGTCCGCTGCCCACTTCCTATAGTTATGGGCGTCCTGTCCCATGTGGTAATTCCGATCAGATTGGCAGAGCGATGAGCGACTCCGCTTAACTCTTGGTGGCATCAACAAGGGGACAGAGCGCTAAAAAGCAGCGGTCTTTCCCCGAGGGAGATGTGCCACAGCAGGACACATTTTCACCAGTAAATTAAACTGAAAAGCTTTTGCTTCAGGATGATTGGGGCCCTTAATCTATAGTCAGATTAAGCTTAAACTTAAACTTAAACTGTTTTGAAATGCTTATGGCTTAACCGCTTTAAGAATAACAAACTTTTGATTACTCGCAATCATTTCGCATCGCCCAAAGAGTTTTTTCAATTTTATGTGATAACCCAGGTGGCGGTTTCCCACAATGATTAATTCGCCATCTTTAGCTAATTTTTGTTTGGCTTCATTAAACATCTGCCAGGCAATAAAATCACCCACCACATGGTTTTGATGAAAAGGGGGATTGTTAACAATTAAATCTAAAGAATCGTTTTCTATGCCTTGCAAACAATCGGTGACGTTAAAGCTGCATTTTGAAATATCAGGGAGTAAATTTTTTGCATTCAGTTTTGCCGACTCCACGGCCATATAGGATTCGTCGACAAAACTGATATTCGCCATGGGGTTGAGTTTGGCTAATGCAATGCCTAATACACCATTGCCACAAGCCAGGTCGAGTATATTTTCGTACTGATTTGGCTGGGGTAAATGTTGAAGTAAAAATCGACTGCCGATATCGAGTTTTTCCCGCGAAAATACATTGGCGTGGTTGAAGTATTTTTCATTCGTTACGTCCAGAGTATATTGGCTAGGATAGGGAGATGCCCCCGGCTTGAGCGAGTCATCTTTTTCACTCATGACTAAACGGGCTTTTTTACGGGCTAATGAAGTTGTGGTTTTGCCAATAATACGTTCGAATAATTTTAGCGTAGAGGTGTGGATGTGCTTGCTCATTGCCGCGGCTAAGATGATGGTATTGGCATTGCAATAGTCACGAATGTGATGCAACTCATCTTCGAGCATGGCCAGGTTTTTGGGTATTTTTATAATCACTAAATCGTAGGTGTCAGATAAAAAGTTAAAATTAGATTTCAGTTGATTTTCTTTGAAATCAATGTGGTTGATTTCGGCGTTTTGAATCATTGCCTGATGTGATAAAAAAGAGTCTGAAAAGGAAATGGGTTGATAGCTGGAAAGCGCAACACTGAGCGCACCGAATGCATCATTTATAATTAGCACTTTTGATGAATTATTCAGCTCGAGTTGCTCGTTTTCAATGAGTGAGTCAAGATGCTGTAAAATATACTCATCTGCTGCATCCCATGCACGCAGTTGTTGGTCAGATGTTGCTGGATAACGGTTAAGCGTGTATTCGCCCGTAGGGGTTGAAAATAAATTCATATTTTGACTCTAAGTTATGTACAAATAGGTGATGCTAGATATTGGTGATGTTAAATCTGGTGGTGCTACTTATTGATGAGGCTACACATTGATATTGATTATACCTGCAATAGGAAAATTAGTTTAAATAATCTGGATCAGTGTCAATGCCAGTAAGTTAAGATTTTTTATGGCGGTGCGGCTTCAGCCGCGCAAATTAAAGTGACTATGAAATCAGCTAGTGAATGCGCGACTGAAGTCGCACTTCAGTGTGACTATCCTTAACTTACTGGCTTTGGGATCAGTGTCTACTATTAATGGCCAATATCAATAGACAGTATCAATGGCTAGTATAATGGCCAGTATAATGGCCGGGGAATTTTGATTTAGAAAGTGAGCGGCAGACGGCTCAATATGGTTAATATTAATGCAACAATTTTAAACCTGAGTGAATTAGCCGTATAGAGTGTGAATTATCTATTATAATAGAAGCCTGATTGGCGCTATAATTTTGCCAGTTAATTTAAATATAAATCTAAAATACACTTGAAAGGTTCTACAGCGTGATAAAGTTAAAGCACATCGTGAATGGCGTGGTTGTCTCCGATATTCAGATTACAGAGGGTGAGTACACCATCGGCCGAGGTCAGGACAATAGCCTGCAATTAGATGAGGGCGTTGTCAGCACAAATCACGCTAAATTTGTGATAGCACGCAGCCCCTATATGGACTCTATTTATGATATATCGCTAGAGGATCTGGGTAGCACGAATGGGGTGTTCGTAAATGGTGAAAAAATAACCAGTAAACGACTTAATCACAGCGACCAAATTCGAATTGGTACCCATGAGTTTAAAATATATGATCCAGATAGTGGTATCGGGACTCAAACCGAATTTTATGTACCAGATGAGTAAGCGGTTTTATGGGTTAGGTGTAAACCATTTAATTCAAGACAAGTAGACATTATGCATACCGCTGAAAGCCTGGTTAAAGAATCCATTGAATTAATTTCGCTGCCGGATGTTTATGTTCGGTTGAGAAGTGTGATTGATTCACCTAACGCCTCTCTGTCTGATGTGGCGCATATAATTGTTCATGACCCCGCGATCACTGCGCGCTTATTAAAGTTAGTGAATAGCGCCTATTTCGGTTTGGCCTCGCAGGTTGATACCATGACCCATGCCATCAATTTGCTGGGCACCGAGCAGGTGCATGACCTGGTGTTAGCCACCGTTGTTATTGATAGTTTTTCGGGCTTTAGTAATGATGCGTTAAATATTTATGACTTCTGGTATAGCAGCGTATATTGCGCTGTAACAGCGCGATTATTGGCCTTTCACTGTGATGACCTGGACACGGAACGGCCTTTTATCGCGGGTTTATTACACAAAATTGGTCACCTGATTAGCTATCAAAAGCTACCGGATGAGTCACTGGCTAGCGTGGAGTTGGCTAAACAGAATAATCTGCCACTGTATCTGGCCGAGCGTGAAGTGCTGGGGTTTGACTATGCCCAGTTAGGCGCAGCGCTAATGCGCGAGTGGAACTTGCCCCAAAGCCTGCAAACGATGACGGAGTTTCAGGTTGAACCGGTTAAAGCCTTAAGCTATCAGAAGGAGACGGCCATTATTCATATCGCGTCGGCGATTACGCATAATGCGCTGGCTGACATTCCGGTTACACCCGAAACCTTGTTGGTGAATCCCGCCTGCTGGCAAATAACGGGTTTATCTATTGATCAAATGGGCGCGATTAAACATGAAGTTGATCTACAGGCTGAAGCGGTGATGCAGTTACTGTTTACCCATAAAAGGAGTGCGTAACCGGTAACTGATGGGAGCCTGATGGGTGACTGGTGAGCTAAAAACGTGACAAGTGAATTAATTTCTGGTGAACTCATCTGCAAGATAATTACGCCAGTCGTCGATAAATTCTGTCTAATTGTATTTAAAAGTCGTTAATTCTGCATAAACTATACAATCTTGCTAATTGATCATTTCATCCTGCGCCTATTTAAGGTATAAAACGTCCATGAAAATTCCAAAACGAATCCAGCCCCTGTTTGAAGACGGCCTGGTGGATGAAGTTATTAGCCAACTCATGAGCGGTAAAGAGGCATCGGTGTATGTTGTGCGCTGTGGTGACGATATTCGCTGTGCCAAAGTCTATAAACAAGCCAATCAACGCAGCTTTAAAAAAGCCTCCCAATATCAGGAAGGACGCAAGGTGCGCAATAGCCGCCGTGCTCGTGCCATGGAAAAGGGCTCGAAATTTGGCCGCAACGAGCAGGAACAAACCTGGCAAACCGCCGAAGTTGATGCCCTCTACCGTCTGGCCAATGCCGGCGTGCGCGTGCCTGAGCCCTATGGCTGCATTGATGGTGTGTTATTGATGGAGTTAATTACCGATGCAGAAGGTAATGTGGCACCACGCCTGGGCGATGTTGAAATGTCTGCCGAGCAGGCGCTAGAAGACCATGCCACGGTGATGCAGTATATCACTCGCATGTTATGTGCGGGTCTGGTGCATGGCGATTTATCTGAATTTAACGTATTAGTCGATGAGGTCGGGCCGGTGATTATTGATTTGCCGCAGGCTGTTGATGCGGCCGGTAATAATCACGCGCAGAGAATGCTCGAGCGGGATGTGGATAATATTACCCAGTACTACGGCCAGTTTGCCGCCATGTTAAAAACCAGCCAATATGCCCAGGAAATTTGGGCGCTTTATGAAAATGGTGATTTAGAGCCTGATTCACAGTTAACGGGGTTATTTGAACAAAACCAGGATGCTGCAGATGTGGACACCGTATTGCAGGAAATCAAAGCGGCGTGGGAAGAAGAACAGGCGCGATTGCTACGAATAGGTGGGGACGAGGCAGCGGTTTAGTGGCGGGCAAATTACCGTCACTTAAGTTCAAGTCATGACACAAATGAAAGTGAGCATTGGATTGTTCAACCCTAAAAGCCCGGAGAATGTTGACGCGGTTTTGCGTGCGGCAGGAAACTATGGCGCTGATGGCATTTTCTATACCGGTACGCGTTATCTGAAAGCGTTGGCTTTAAATCCGGATATACCCAATATCCGACGACGCGTTAGCGAAAATATTCTACTTAATCAGGTTGATTGCCTGGTTTCTTCGGTACCGATAAACACCCGTATTGTCTGCGTTGAATTCGCTGAAAATGCCAGTGCGTTACCGGCTTATGAACATCCCGATAATGCCTGCTATATTTTTGGCCCAGAAGATGGCTCCTTGCCTCAAACGATAATTGATAAAGCCGATGCGGTGGTTTACGTTCCAACAAAGGGCTGCATGAATCTGGCGGCGACAGTCAATGTATTGCTTTATGATCGAATGCAAAAGCTTTCTCAATTTGATGCAAATCAATTAGGGTTGGCTCAATTAGATTCTGCCAATACCTTAATTCGAGAAAGTCGAGACACCAATAATAATTTAAAAGTACGCATTAAATAATTTTCTATTAATAATGTCTATTGGGTAAGTCTTCATGTTTCTTTACAGAAATTATCTGTATTCTCACAAGCCCTTTTTGACTCCTGATCATATTCGTCTAGACTCAGTTAAGTAAAAATACAATAACTGAAAGGGTGAGCAAAATGAATGATAGTTTATTCGAGCAAATTGGTGGCGAAGCCGCAGTAAATGCGGCAGTCGATATTTTTTATCGTAAGGTATTAACCGACGACAGCATTTCTAAGTTTTTTGATGATGTTGATATGGATAACCAGATAGCTAAACAAAAAAGTTTTTTAACCATGGCATTTGGTGGGCCTAATGAGTATACCGGTTTGGATATGCGCAAAGCCCATGCACCATTAGTCGAACGCGGTTTGAATGAGTCGCATTTTAATGCGGTTGCCGGACATTTGCAGGCAACACTTGAAGAGCTTAAAGTCCCCTCAAATTTAATTGAACAGGTCATGGCTATTGCCGCTAGCACTCATGATGATGTTCTCGGTTTATGAGGTAAGCTGGCTGATTAATTGAGAATTAATTTTGGAATTTAACGGGCAAGAGTTTGAGGCAGATGGGGCTGAATCTGTTTTAGATTTGCTGTTGCGTCACGATCAGTTAATTAGTTATTCCTGCAAGTCGGGGAATTGTCAAAGCTGTTTATTAAAATCATTAACCGGTGAAGTTATTCCGGCAGCTCAGCGTGGTTTAAAATCCACATTAGTTGCACAGGGCTACTTTCTTGCATGTCAACAGCCTGCCAAATTAATCAATCATTGTAGTCACATTGATGAGCAGGCCTTGTTTGGCTCAGCAAGGCTTATCGAAAAACATTTTTACACTCAAGATATTTGCCGGCTCAGACTGGAGCTGAGTTGTTCACTTTATTATCATGCGGGTCAGTTCGTTAATTTAAAAAATTCCAATGGTATTAGTCGTAGTTATTCACTAGCCAGTTTACCTTCTGAGGATGAATTTATAGAATTACATGTGCGGCATAAAACGGGCGGCGTTATGAGTGAATGGGTTTTTAATGAATTTAGAGTGGGTGATTTTATTGATGTGCAGGGCCCGATAGGGGAGTGTTTTTATACAGCGGATAACCCATCTAAAACACTCATGCTGATTGGTACCGGCACCGGGGCCGCGCCGCTTTTAGGTATTGCCCGAGATGCTATACATTGCGGATATGCAGGCGATATTCATTTTTACCATGGCGCAAGTGAAGTCGAAAGTTTTTATCTACATGATACCTTATCCGCCTTGCAACAAACCGTTTCTAATTTCTCTTACCATCCGTGTTTATCTCCTCCTGACGTTCTATCACCAGATTCTATATCGCCAGACCCTGAACCTGAACTACCCAGTAAAGCCTACCAAACAGGTTTTTGTAATGAGATAGCACTCAGCGAAATGAATGATGCAGCAAATAGCTGTTTATTTATTTGCGGTAACCCACAGATGGTTACCACAACCAGCAAAAAAGCCTTTTTGAATGGCGTTTCAATTAAAAACATCTATACCGACCCGTTTGAATATAAGGATATGCGCAAAAAACCTCGTTAAGCATATGGGTGGTTTTCAGGTTTGTATAATTATTCCAATAAAGATAAGATAATGCGCTCTATCAGTCACTGCTAGTCAATCAAAATAATGAAACAGCTTACCCGGTTATTGAAATTTACACTGCTGTGCTTAATTGCAATTAATGTATATGCTGCAAAGCAAGAACAATTAATCTATACCGATGATGATGTTTATTTGCGTTTTGTACAATTGACCCCGAGTCAAATAGGCTCTTTTTACGAAGGTCGTGAGTTTAATAAAAAGGCAGTGGAGCTGTTAATGGCTTCCTGTTATGTCACGGTAATTATCGATAATAAGTCAGATGATTTTTTGTGGATTGATATTGCCAGGTGGGATTTCATACAAAACGGCAAAAAAATTATTCAGCAAGACAGAAAATACTGGGCAAAGAAGTGGGATGAAATTAATTTAAAACAGGCGCATCGATCAACTTTTAGTTGGACGCTTATGCCCGCAGAACGAAATTTATATCCGGATGAAGGTGTGGGTGGGCGCATTCCTATTCCCATGCAAACTCAGCCGTTTAGCGTCGTGCTTAATTTTCCAACCGGTGAGAATAAGCAGGGGAAAATGAAGTCTGTGACAATTGATAATGTCGTTTGTAAACAGGATGAAAAATAGTCACGCAAGAATGTTAATTCAACGTAAAGAAATTAAATTATGAAATTGCTCTCACTTACTTTTTTAGGCCTGATGATTTTAATGAATCAGGCTTACTCTAAAAATGCTTTGCCTAAAAGTCAATTGCCTCACGGCATTATTAAGCAGGATGGACGGCAGGCGCCGGCTTTAAAATTAACCAGTCTTGATGGCGACGCTTACAATTTAGAAGACTCAAAAGGTAAATGGGTGTTTGTGCATTTTTGGGCGACCTGGTGTGGGCCTTGCAGAAAAGAAATTCCCACCATTCAAGCTGTAGTCAATAAATTTAAAGACACCAATCTGGATATTGTGATTATCAATACAGCAGAGTCTGAAGATACGGTATTTAATTTTTTAGGGTTATTGGCACCCGATATTACTCCGCTAATGGATGAGGATGGATTGACAACAGAGCTGTGGCAACCACGTGGCTTACCGGCAACCTATTTTGTTGATCCTGGCGGCAAGCTTCGGTATCTGGCCTTAGGTGGACGGCCCTGGAATAAAGCAGAATATTTAGAATTTTTAAATCAGTTTAAATAGTATAAATATTGTTTTAATTGGCGCTATTTTAAATTATGTTTAATCATTATATTGCTTTAATAAAGTCATTAGTTAAATTGTTTTTGCTTTACATTAAGCTGTTCGGGCAGCAGTTGTTTTTGCTCTTTCTACCGTTATTACTCTTGCAGTCTTGTGGCCAGCACACACCTCATTCTCCTTCTTATTCTTTCAATACAGTGGAAAGCACAATAGGCCAGGTGCATTCCGCGTTAAAAAACCATCGTACAAATTGCGAAGATGTTACCCAGTCATTTATTGATCGAATTATTGCGTATGATCAATCAACGACATTAAATGCCATCATAATGCTTAACCCAAATGCGCTAGCTAAAGCCAGGGCGCTTGATAAGGCATTTTCAGAAACCCACCAACTTAAACCATTGCACTGCATAGCGGTCATTTTAAAAGATAATTTTGATACTGCGGATATGCCAACAGAAGCCGGTGCCATTGCTTTGCAGGGCTCAATTCCGCCTGATGATGCTTTTATGGTAAAGCAGTTGCGGGATGCGGGGGCGGTTATTATTGCTAAATCCAATATGGGGGAGTGGGCATTTAGTCCGTTAAACACCATCAGCTCCACTCACGGAGAAACCCGTAATGCGTATAATTTAGATTATGTGCCAGCAGGTTCCAGTGGCGGAACCGCATCGGCAATTGCCGCCAGCTTTGGGGTAATTGGTATGGGAACGGACACCGGCAATTCAATTCGTGGCCCTGCCTCACACCTGGCTTTGGTCGGAATGCGTTCAACAATGGGGCTAACGAGCCGCGATGGAATTGTTCCCCTGGTGCTTAATCGGGATATCGGTGGCCCTCTAATGCGCAACGTGAAAGATGCGGCAAAAACATTTAGTATTATTGCTGGCTATGATGAGGCAGACCCGATTACGCATAATCGTTTTAGTCGGCAAAAAGTTAATTACGCGAAAAATTTAAATCCGCATGCCTTAAAAGGTGTTCGTCTGGGGGTGATGAGAGAACTCTTCGATACAGATAAAGCTGATCCCGAAGTGTTGGCATTAATGCAGCAGGCAATACGGGATCTTAAATCGGCCGGGGCCATTATTGTTGACCCGTTTGATATAAAAGATTTTGAACAATTGCGTAATGCTACTGGTTTTTGTAGCCGTTTTAAATTTGATTTAAATAATTACCTCAACTCAACCAATAGCAAGCAAGCGACGACAGTTTCACAGAATGCTCCCATTCGTAAATTTCAGGATATGCTGGATCAGCATTTATATTTAAAACACAACACTGAAAATATCAATTGGGCTGCATCGGTTAGCGTTGCACCTCAGCTAATGCAGCCGCCCTGTGTTGATGTTAGTGGGGACTACAGGCGCAAGCAATTTTTAGATGCGGTACTCAATGCAATGAATAATCATCATATTGAAGCGATTATTTACCCCAGCTGGAGCAACCCGCCCAGGCGCATTGGTGACTCGACGAGTGCGCATGGAAATAATAGTCCTGTCATTGCGCCACATACGGGGCAACCGGCTATTACTGTGCCCATGGGCTACACGCAGGGCAACTTACCGGCGGGTTTACAGTTTCTGGCTCGACCTTACGATGATGCCAAATTATTTCAATATGCCTATGCTTATGAGCAATATACTCAGCACCGTAAAGCGCCCGTTTTATATCCTGTTTTAAAATAGCTCTTCTAAAAATACGTAAACAAAGATACGCGGATTGGTTAAATCCACTATAATTCAGTTCTTTAATTTCGCTTTAATATTGCCAACAGGACTGTTCCATGCTTTTCTCATCGCTCGACCTCTCACCTGAAATTCAACATGCCATCAATGCCTGTGGTTATAAAGAAATGACGGAGATTCAACAAAAGGCAATTATTCCCGCGCGCAGAGGTAAAGATGTTCTCGCGAATGCGCAAACGGGAACCGGTAAAACGGCCGCTTTTGCATTGCCGGTTCTTCAGCAAATGTTGGACCGCCCTAAAGCCACCGTCGCAAATCATCCTCGTACCTTAATTTTGACACCCACTCGAGAACTGGCTGAACAACTGGCGGATACGATCAAAGGATATGCACAATTTTCTGGCTTATCTGTTTTGGCAATTTATGGTGGCGTTAAGCTATCGGGGCAGCAGAAGAAGTTGCATGCAGGCATTGATATATTGGTGTCAACACCCGGTCGATTAATTGAGCATTTAGTGCAATGTGATGTGCACTTATCACAGGTAGAATTTGTTGTGCTCGACGAAGCGGATAGAATGCTTGATATGGGCTTTATTGCAGATGTTACCAGTTTGATACAAAAAATTTCGGACACACATCAAACCTTAATGTTTTCAGCAACCATGAGTCAGGCTGTTAAACAGTTGGCAAAAAAGATTATGCCCAAGCATGAAGTGATTAGTGCAGCAAGACAAAATGCGACTGCTGAAACGGTTGAGCACGTGATGTATGAAGTGGAAGAGCGGCGAAAGATAGAATTATTTGTCGATTTAATTGATCAGAAAAACTGGTTTAAAGTTTTGGTATTTACCAGCACCAAGGCGCAGGCTGATGAATTAAAAAGTTATTTAAAGCAAATGAAGATAACCGCTGCCGTTTGTCATAGTGATAAAAGTCAGGGTTCAAGAAGACGAGCAATAGCTGATTTTAAATCGGATAAAGTGCAGGTGTTAATTGCGACAGAAGTAGCCGCTCGCGGCCTTGATATTAAGGGGCTTGAGCACGTGGTTAATTTAAACCTTCCGTATCTGGCAGAAGATTACGTTCATCGTATTGGTCGAGCAGGACGTGCAGGTCAGAAGGGGCAGGCGATTTCTTTCGTCAGCCGTGAAGAAGAGCGTACATTGAATAATATCGAACGCTTAATTGGTAGTAAAATAAAGCGTTTAAAAATGCCCGGATATGAAGTTGGAAGTCGTGAATCAATATTTGAGAATTTAAAGAAATTTTCTCGCCCTTCTCGCTCAAATAAAGCCAGCAAAACACAAATAAATCGAGGCAACAAGAAAAAATAATATAGCGATAAACGCTATCATTAAAAGAAAGAGAATATGAATCAGTTATTAAGTGATTGGTCACCATCAAAAGCGGCAATAGATTTAATTAAGTTAAACGGGATTAGTGATGAACAGATAAAGCAATCTGAATCCTATTTAAAAAATCAGCTAGAGCTAAAAAGCGTTGATGATCTTAATGGCTACGATAACTGGGATTCATTCTTTATTTTATTTTGTATAAAAGCACATCGAAATAACAATTAGTCGTTCTGAATAAATCCCAATGCATAATTTACCCATCAATTTAGTATTAGATGAAATCAAGTGTGTTTTAGAAGATCATAATCGAGTTGTTTTACAAGCGCCTCCGGGTGCCGGAAAAACGACTGGTGTGCCTGTTGCCCTGTTAAAACAAGCATGGTTAAAAAACAAACAGATTATACTGCTGGAACCAAGGCGAATTGCCGCACGTAATGCGGCTAGCAGAATGGCTCACATATTAAATGAAAAAGTGGGTGAAACAGTTGGTTATCAAATCAGGCAAGATAAATGTGTTAGCGATAAAACTAAAATACTGGTGGTTACCGAAGGCATATTAACACGCAAGCTACAGGCCGATCCTGAGCAGAAAAATGTTGCACTGATTATCTTCGATGAATTTCATGAGCGCAGCCTGCATGCTGATCTTTCTTTAGCGCTGTGCTTGCAGAGTCAGCAGATATTGCGAGACGATCTTAAAATATTAGTCATGTCTGCAACACTTAACACATCAATTATATCGAACTTATTAAATAATGCGCCTGTTATACAAAGCGAAGGCAGAAGCTATGCGGTTGACATTAACTATCTTGATAAACCATTGCCAAATAGAGGCAATGCATTTGAGAATTCACAACAGCTACTTTCTCAGCTAATAAACACGATTAAGCTATTTGTTAAACAACATCAGGGTAATTGTCTGGTGTTTTTGCCAGGTGTTAAAGAAATAAATCAGTTGTCCGGAAAACTGCAACAGTATTTTAGAGCAGAAAAAATTGAACATATTTTAATTGCACCTTTACACGGAAATTTAACTAAACAGTTACAGGATCAGGCGATTTCAGCAACTAAAAATTCGATCAGAAAAATTGTTTTATCAACTAACATTGCGGAAACCAGCTTAACGATTGAAGGAATAAACTGCGTAATTGATTCGGGTTTGGTGCGCACGCTGGAGTATTCGCCTGCTACCGGGATGAATACTTTAGTGACACGTAGTATATCCCAGGACTCTGCTACGCAACGCAGTGGTCGCGCCGGGCGTTTAGCCGCCGGTGTTTGTTATCGCATGTGGACTTCACAGCAACAGCAACGCTTACAGAAATATTCAGTTGCTGAAATTTTGCACAGTGATTTGTCGATGCTTGTGCTGGAGCTTGCCAATTGGGGGGTTAAGCAGGTTGACGAATTGCAGTGGATTGATCTTCCTGTCAACAGTTCGGTGGAACAGGCAAAACAATTGCTGTTTAAATTAGATGCAATTAAAGCGGATGGAAGCATAACTCAGCACGGGCAAGATATGTTATCGCTAGGTACGCATCCCCGGCTTGCCCATATGATGCTTTCATCTGCCGAATTAAATCAGGCTTATCATGCCTGTCTGATTGCCAGTGTTTTAACAGAACGGGACCTGTTTAAATTTAATGCGGTTAAAAGCTCGGATATATATGAGCGTTTAAATATTCTTACTGAGGATCTATCGTTAAGTCGTCAATCTGATAGTGTAGATTTTCAGCAATGTAAGTGCATACTCCAATCGGCAAATGAGTTTTATCTGCGGCTAAAACGGGTTAAAAAAGTTAACGGAAGCCGGGGTGTTGATAAAAATTTTAGCGGTATTTTGCTAGCTTATGCTTACCCGGATAGAATGGCAAAACAACGCAAACACAATGAATCAAAATTCAGGTTAAGCAATGGTAGTGGGGCAGATATTCCCGATTACTTGCAACATAATTTATATGAATATATCGTCATCGCAAATATGAAAGTAAACTCATTGAAAGGGGATGCTTCGATATTTTTGATGGCAGAGATTGGATTATTGCAAATAGAAGAATATTTTCCCACACTCATAGAGAGTAATGAAATTGTAGAGTGGAATGAAAAAAGTCAACGTGTTGAGTCCAAGGTCAGTCAGTCTATTGGTAGTATGCTGATAGATGAGAAAATGTGCTCACCAGAAAACCAGGATATCGTACATCAGGTGCTTGTTTCGGGAATTAAAAAGTCGGGGTTACAGTGTTTAAGCTGGTCTGCACAGGCGCACTCACTAGTTCATAGAATTAATTTTATACGTAACCAGATTAAGGTGTCAGAATTTAACTTAATTAATGATGGTATGAAGCTTCCTGATTTTAGTGGTGAGGCTCTACTAAGAAATATAAATGACTGGTTGTTGCCCTATTTAACAAATGAAAATAGCGTTAAACAATGTCAAAAGTTTGATATGTTTAAATTGCTAGACCAGCAATTAAGCTGGGAGCAGAAGCAACTAGTCGATGAATTAGCACCACTTAAATTTAAAGTACCTAGTGGTTCTGAAATTTATATCGATTATTCAGATGAGTCACAGCCAGTGTTGGCGGTAAGGTTGCAGGAGGTGTTTGGTTTATACGAAACACCCTGTATATTAAATGGGCGCTATAAATTAATGATGCATTTACTTTCACCTGCAAGGCGCCCTATGCAAATTACACAGGACCTGCATAGTTTTTGGAAAACTACCTATCATGATGTAAAAAAAGAGTTGCGAGGTAAATACAAAAGACATTATTGGCCGGATGATCCCTTTACGGCACAGGCTACAAATAAGACAAAGAAGAATATGCAATCAAAATAACATTTGTGATTTTATTAATAATTAAGTTTAACATTGAGTCATAATTTCGATATGATGAAATGTATCAGTAAATTAAATATAAAGAGTTATCGATGAATAAAAGTTTAGTCACCAATATTTTAGCGCTTACTATTGCTTTTTGTGGTTATTTTCTGCATCAGCCGATATTGTTTAGTATAGGTTTGTTTGCTGTGTCAGGGGCAATTACAAACTGGTTAGCCGTGTATATGTTGTTTGAAAAAGTTCCTGGTTTATATGGGTCTGGTGTTATACCTGCACGATTTGAAGAGTTTAAACTCGCAATTAAAAATCTGATGATGGGGCAGTTCTTTACGGATGAAAATATTGACCGCTTTTTGAAAGGTGATACAGACAATAATGATTTTCACCTGGCTCCCGTAATAGAAAGGGTTGACCTGTCTTCTGCTTTTGATGCATTAGTCGAAGTGATTATGAAATCGTCATTTGGGAGCATGCTCGGTATGTTTGGTGGTGTTGACGCACTAACACCATTAAAAGAACCCTTTATAGTGAGTATGAAAAGTTCGTTAATTAATATGACTAAAGAAGAAAGCTTTCAAACGTTATTACGAGAAGAACTTGAAAAGCCAAATGTGATGTCTGATATTAAACATCAGATAGAAGCTATAGTCGATGCCAGGCTTAATGAGTTAACACCAAAAATAGTCAAAGATATTGTCCAGGAAATGATTAAGCAACATCTAGGTTGGTTGGTAGTATGGGGTGGTGTGTTTGGTGGGATAATTGGTTTAGTGGCTGCGGTTATAACGTAACTGAATGATTAGATAACTTTTTATTAGATTCAGATTTAATGATCGGAACAAATCTTAATTGAAGCGTTCTGAAAATTTGTCGCATTTATTAATAACAGATATGACACATTTATTTAACTGCATATCAGTTATAGGTGGAGATTTTATGATGTTTTGTAAGTTGAGTGTTTCAGTGTGCAGAGCCAAAGCGCCAACTGTACTGGCCGATCCAGATAGCTTATGAATAACGTCATAAAGTTTGTCTATGTCAGATGCTTGATGGTGTATTTCAATCGCTTTTTTACTGTCAGCTAGCGAAGCTAAAAAATCATTGAGTAGCTCTTCTGCAACTATTTTGTTGCCATTTACGGTTTTTAATGCAACGTTATAATCGTAAACTTCAAGATTTTTTCCGGGATCATCCCCGTAATCATTTCCGGGTTTTTTTTCGGCTCGTGTTTCACTATTTATTGCAATGGAAGAATGACACCATTTGTTAATAATGGCAAAAAGTTCATTAGGCTTGTATGGTTTCGCTAATAAATCATTCATACCCGCATTTATTGCTTCATGACGTAAATCAGAAAAAGCATGAGCCGTTAGTGCAATGATAGGTATGTCTTTTGCGTTGGTGTTTGATTTTCGTATTCGTCTTGTTGCTTCCAGTCCGCTCATTTCTGGCATTTCTAAATCCATCAAAATTAATTCAAATGTATGTGTGTTAATTTTTTGAAGTGCTTCTGAACCACTGGTTGCGGTATACACCCTGGCGCCTGTATTTTCTAACAATGTTGTAGCGACTTTCAAATTGATATTATTATCATCAACGACTAATACAGCTAAATTAGCTAACAAATCAGTAGTCTCGTTATCAAATAGCGCTTCATGATGTGAGTTGAGCTGATTTGATTGCTTGTTCGATATTTGTAAGTTTTCATCAATTAGCTGTTTTTGATTTTGAGGCGTTTCAAGTTGAATCATGACATAAAAAGTTGAGCCCTCACCAAAAGTACTGGATAGTTTTATTTCACCACCCATCAGACTTATAAGGCGTTGGGTGATAACTAAGCCTAAACCTGTTCCTCCGTAGCGGCGCGTAATAGAGCTATCGCCTTGTTGGAAGGGTTGAAATAAACGGGCTTGTTGGCCAGGGTGAATGCCTATGCCTGTGTCCTGAACTGATATGCATAAATTGGTCAGGGTTGTATTGTTTGAGGGTTTATTGTGTGATTTTGAGTTGTTAAAGCTCTCATTAGAACAGTGTTCAACTTTTAAGACGATATGGCCTTGCTCTGTAAATTTGATTGCATTACCAATTAAATTGGTGATTATTTGACGTAACCGTACCGGGTCACCAATAAATAATTTCGGTAATGAATCGGATACGTGAACAATTAATTCTAGATTTTTTTGTTTGATGCTATTGGCGAACAGGGCGATGATGTCTTCGATTTCTGTACGAAGAATAATGGTTACATGATCAAGACTCAGTTTTCCGGCTTCTATTTTTGAGAAGTCTAAAATGTCATTAATAATCGTCAGCAAACAGTCGGTGGAATTTGTGATATTACGAACATAGTCATGTTGAGTTTTGTTTAATGCAGTTTGTTCAAGTAAACTGGTGAATCCAATGACTCCATTCATAGGGGTGCGAATTTCGTGACTCATTACGGCAATGAATTCACTTTTTGCCTGATTGGCTGATTCCGCCTGATTTTTTGCGGTTTCCAGTTCCCGCGTTCTATCTATGACCAGACATTCTAAATCCTGTTGATAGTTAGTTAGTTTTTTATCGTATGCCTGTATCTGATCCAGCATCGTATTAAACCCGTCAACCAGTGTTCCAAGTTCATCATTGCTTAGGTATTCAGCGCGATAACTGAAATCTCTGTTTTTAGCAACCTTTTCCATAGTCCTTAACAGTCGTTCCACGGGAGTTGAAATGATTTTTTGGAGACTACTTGAAAGCATTAGTGCAAGTATCATTGATATTATGAAAATCCCTAGCCCTAAATATACCTGTTTCTTAAGAATGGTATGAGCTTCACTCATGTCGCCAATAATATGAAATTTTCCGATCACTTCACCGTCAAATAGTATTGCTTGTTCGACTTTAACCTGACCAAATATTGAAGATGATTGCTGTGGGGATTTAATTAGTTTTTTTTGTTCTGTATTGTTTAAAGTTGTAAAGTATTTTGACTGATATTCAGCCAGTATGTTGTTATCAATTAAAATGCCGGCCCAAATAATATTTTCTTGAGACTCCAGTGTAGCTAATATTTCAGTTGTTGCGGTCTGGTCTAAATAAGTTATGGCTGCGCTACTATTTGCTCCAAGAATAGTCGCTAATGTACTTAATCGATTAATTGTGTCATCTTTAGTAGAAAAGATTTCTATAACCATAAATAATATAATACTTAATAGTAATACTGAAGCCGCTGTTAATAAAATAATGGCTTCCAGTTTTTTCTTGATTGAAATTTTGTGCTGGATCATGGTCGCACTTCGTTGTTGATGACTTTGCCAAGAATCAGTAATCGAGAACTGATTTCCAAGTGCGATTCACGTGCGACATCAATATTAATAATAAGGTGTGTTTGGCCTTGTTTTCGATAAAACTGAATGATTCCACCCCTGGTGGAAAAAGAAGGTATATCGCTAATGGTAAGAATGGCTTTGTTACGGGTTAATTCAAGTAATCTTTTAAGTTTATTTTTAGCTGATTTTTCAATGTATAACATATGACACTTGTCAGCAGGTAAACCGTTATTTAAAGATTTGATAATAAGTGGGTGGCCTTTAATTAACTTCCCGCTTAATCTTGATAGCCTGTATTTAGATTCACTCGAACCGGCTATGCACAATACCAGAGATGAGTCTTTTGTGAGTGATGCCTCTGGCCAGGTAGTGAATTTAGCAAAGTTATAGATAAATGCAGCTTTGAATCGTTCTTCATCGTCAGATTTAAATTTAGCAACAGCTGCAAATAAGTGAGTTGTTGTGAAGCACATACACATCAATAGGCAAAATCGAGTTAATATTTGTAAGCGTATTGATATCAACTTATAGCCCGCATTAGTTCAGGTGTGCTGGTCTTTTTAATCTGGGACACACTAAATTTTTGGCTTACTATTTGAATAGTAATCAAAATATGACTTAATGAATAATGAGTTAATAAGTATTTAAAAAACATTTCAAATGTTACGTTAAAAAATTTGCTGAACACTTTAAAAAAATACTATTTAAAAAGGCTTTGGCAGCTCTAATTCCTTTCATGTTGGTTTTCCTTGTTGTAATAAGTATGGGGCCTAAAATTTATAGCGGACTTCTGCGTAAATGTTACGTTCAGGTAAAGGTAAGTCATTGGTAATCGAACGACCGGTAAACTCCGTTGCGTCTACGTCAAATAAGTTTCTGACTGAAGCGGCAAACTCCCAGTTGTTTGTAGCTGCAAAACGTAGCGTAGTGTCTGTCATAAAATAATCGTCAACGGCAGGACGTAAGTCCGGGTTTGCGCCGGTCGTGTTACGCGGGCGTTCACCAATCCAGCTAGATTGGAGATTCCAGTTCCAGGCTGGCATAAAACCCCAGTCAGCTCTTAAGTAAGCATCTTGCTGAGGCTCTTGTATGGCTCTGAAATTCGTTTTATCTTGGTCTCTTTTAGTGTAATTGGCATAAATAGTTACATTGTTTGATAGTTGCCATCGAGCCTCTAATTCAATGCCGTTTATGCTGTGTTTGCCACCATTTTCAAACTGTCCTGTTGTGCGATTATTAACAATGATATCGCTCAGCTGAAAATAAAAGATATTAGCATTCAGCTGAAGATTTTTGTTTGCCGCAAGTGATAATACTAAATCGAGCGTTTCTGAACGTTCAGGTTCTAGATTGGGGTTGGGCTTTGTGAAAGAGGTTTCATCAAACAGTTCTAAATAGGATGGGGGGCGAAAGGCCTGGCCGTAGAGAAGTTTTGTGGTTAATTTTTCTGTACTTTGCCAGACGAGCGCTATTCGAGGATTAAAGGTGTCACCAAAATCTGAGTAGTTATCATAGCGTGCACCCGCTGTTAGTTCGAAGTTCGAACTAATGTGCCAGATATCCTGTAAATAGATATGGCTAATTTTACGCGTGTTTTCCGGCGCAAATGCATATGGAGTATCAGAAATATCAACTAGAGGGTCTCCCGGTGTTATCGGGTTACCGTCTGGTCCGGTGCCAAAATTAACTCGGTGCATAATTGAAAATAAGTCCTGATATGTGTAGCCAGCGCCTATGCGTATTGCGTGTTTGTTAATGCCTGAGTAAAGTGTGCTGGCATCAAATATTATGCGACGTTCATCAGAGCGTTGCTGGTTTATCTGACCTTGTGTGTAAGGCAGATCACCCACGTTTTCTATATAACCCGGGGGGCGTTCTTGAAATCCTGATCCAGAGGAATAGTTGTAACGTTGTAGTCGCAGCTCCAGATCGAGAGTCCAGTTTTCACTCAGTTCATCATTGTTGTAAAGAAAATCCAGATTCAGGCGTTCATCATTGGCCTGTGTAACCGGGTCTAATACCCCAAAACCGGTTAAACCTATTTCGAGTTTACTGCTGCGCGCATAAGCGGCATTTAAACGTAAGTGATTCTTCACGGCAGAAAAACGCACATCCTCATTTCTCCAGCCATATTGAGCATTGTCGGGTGCGTAAGAAACCGTTGTGCCGGTCTCGAGATCTTTACTGGTTTGACCGTCGCTTTCAATAAATGGGTTATAACCATCGGTGTCAGAAATATTGGCAGTGAGCGAGATATCAAT